>OFFE01002116.1_pt1 | contig 12503 bp, 12 predicted proteins | sample 1521371 | NCBI WGS metagenome assembly OFFE01 (sample SAMEA3504131, study PRJEB24116) | mouse gut metagenome | biome: mouse gut; feature: mouse-associated habitat; material: faeces | place: Denmark | collected 2011 | reverse complement strand
ACTGTATTATATAGCCAAAAATGGCTATTGTCAAGGTAGCCATATATGGCTAAACATAAAAAATTTCAAATTAATTGTGTTACCATGGTCATTAAAGAAGGTGGTATTGTGAAAATTCGATTGCGGCTAAAAGACTTGCGGGAGGATAATGATTTAACCCAAAAAGACATAGCAGCTATAATAGGAACGAGTCCGCAGTATTATCAGAAATACGAGAAAGGTATTTATCTAATTCCTGTTGATCGATTAGAGTTGCTTGCTGATTTTTATAATACATCAACAGATTATCTTTTAGGTCGGACACCATTCAGTAGACCGTACCCAAAAAACAGGCGCCAAAAATAGCCATAAATGGTTACTTTCGGCGCCTGTATTGTTTTGCATGATAGCATGGTTTTGCGGAGGGTAAAGGTGATGAAAAAAAGAATGCGACTTAGAGACTTGCGAGAAGATAATGATTTGACTCAGCAACAAGTAGCTGATCTTCTCGGTACAACAAAACAGTATTATCAAAAATACGAATCTGGGATACGTCCGATTCCAGTTGATCGGTTAGAAACACTTGCCGATTTTTACAAAACATCAACGGATTATCTTTTAGGGCGTACCCGTATTAAAAAACCATATCCAATAGAATGATGAACATTGAAATGTTTTGTCGAAAAGCAAATATAAATATACTACCTCTGGAAAAAGGACAATCACCACTAGAGAACAATTTGTATGATATTTTTCAGAAGAAAACTCGACTAGCGACTAAACCGTAAATGATAGAAAGCAACGCTACTAGAGAGCTGTAACTATGCATTGGCTATAAAGACGATAATCTGCGGAAACAGGGCAATTACTAAAACCATACGGGCGATTTGCAATTCTACTACTTCCTTGCCGTCTATTCCCAGGTCTGAGGAAATCAAGGCCATGTCGCTGGCACCGGCTGGTGTTGCGATCAGCATAGCGGTTCTAAGGTCATAGCCAAAGAGCCTGTGCAAAAGCTGTCCCGTCAGCATACTGTTGAGGAAGTATCCGCCTAAAATCAGGAGAGCGGGCAGAATCAGATAGCGCAATTCTATTACATCAGTCTTCGCAATCCCGCACCCGATATAAGCGCCGGATAGGAGCTGGGCCAGCCGTTTTGCCCACAGAGGCAGATAGGACTTGCCCCACAGAAGTTTGAGAACAATTACCCCAAGCATAGAAAACATAAGCGTACCAGCCGGTATGCCTGATTTTTTTCCAATGATGCCACATATGAACGCAGCTATGAGTGTGACAATAAAACATGCTGTATCGTGGGCCTCTGCTTTTGAAATCCGTGCCGCTTGCATATGCTCCTTGTCTGCCGCTGACTGATTTTTGGTAAATAAGAGAATCATAGAAGGGAACAATCCGATCCCCGTGGACATTCGGATAAACTGGAGAATGGCTACCTTGCCCGCATCTGCGCCCATATCTGCCGCAATTATGGGTACGTCGCTCATCCCGCCCGGAACTGCACAGAGCATGGAGGATAGCAGATCAAGCGGGCTACAGCGGCATATGAGCCCCCCGATCAGAAGATTGACAAATAGAAGTGATGTCAGGAGAACGAGGAGTGGTTTCCACAGGTGAGGAAGTCTTTTTAAATCCTCACGGCTGACACTGCAAGCGATGAACGCTCCGGCTAGACACTGCGCAATTACTTTCGCTTCGCCTGGCATGTAGGCCCTTCCAGTAGACAGGCTCAATATCGTCACCAATAAGATGGCCCCCACCATCATCCCTCCTGGAATTTTAAGCCTAAATAAAATCAACCCTCCTGCTATTGCGGCTATAAAGGTCAGTAACAGGTTCATAATAGCGCCCCCTCTTTTTCTTTAGTATATCTCAAAAGAGAGCCAATGTAAAGCGCAAAACTTTTTACCATGTTCAATAATCAAATAATGTGGAAGCGGTGATTATTGTTGGATGTAATTGAACGAATCAAAGAGCTTACACGCCTGCGCAACTGGACAGAATACCGTCTACGGAAGGAAAGTGGTTTAGCTACATCGACTATCGGCAACATTTTTTATCGAGGAAGTGTACCAAGTATATCCACCCTGGAAAGTCTATGCGACGCATTTGGAATATCCCTGTGCCAATTTTTTGCGGAGGGCAATTTCGTCTCACTGACCAAAGGGCAGACCGAACTACTGGACAAATGGGCTTTACTTTCCAAGGAACAACAAAAGGCTGTGTTGGAATTTATAGATAAAATGAATTGAACTTGGATAAAAACAGATCTGATTTCAGCAGAAAATTCGGCCAGAATGCTATTTCCATTTAAGGGAAGCATTCTGGCTGTTATTTAGTATTAGGAAATGAATCATTTTAGGAAATCACTTCTATGTTCAATAGACCGCAAGTCATAGCCTAATTCGTTGAGATGAGCTATTTTTAAAGCAACTAGGTTAATGTCTGTCCCCATGGCCGACGCAATCTGTTCTGCCGAGTAGCCATAGTGATAGATATAATCAAGAAGTTCCTCATTGTCAAGCAAAATATTTGCCGCAACAATGTTCGCTTCATACTCTAGCACTGTGGTCATGTCGTAGAGCATGAATTCTTGAAGTGAAGTATCCCTTGCCAGTGCCCGGTGGAGCTGGTCATGCCCAAGCTCATGGGCACAGACAATCCTCGTCATTTTCTTATCCAAGTCCTCATTTAAGAAGATAAAGCGATTACGCTTTATTACTCGATACATCCCCTTCAGCCGACCAAAATCACTGCAATACAAAAGATTGATCCCCAAACCATCAGCAATCTGAAGCGGATCTCTAGTCCCAAAACGTCTGATCAGTCTGTTCCCAACCTGGGCCAACTGCTCTGCTTTCACTGCTCGGGTCCCTCCTGTCTACGTCAGCAATGACATTATGACAGAATCCTCGAATGGGCCGTTCTATCAATTGTCTGTATCCTTGTTGCGCCTTCGAGGCCGCTTGGGCGCATACTTTTTGTTTTTCTCTTTGGCCAGCCAATATGCATCGTTTAAAGCCCGCATAGCTCCTTCCAACGCTTCATCGTCAAGCTGCCCTCCTGCAAACAGTCCTGTAACCTCCTGCACTAGTTCTTCAATATCCCTGGCCGCTTTTACTCCGCCCCGTTGCTGGGCTCCTATCACATAAAGGCTACTGCTGTCCAGTAGCTGTTCTACTGGGCAGCCAAGGGCAAGGGCAAGATTTTGGACAACCTCAATATTTTTGGGCGACCTAGTACCCAACTCATAGTTTTGAATTGTTCTGGGTGTTACCCCAGCTTTATTGGCAAGTTCGACTTGGGTAAGTCCGGCATGACATCGCTGTTCTTTTAGTCGTTCTTTAAAGCCCATGGTTAGAAACATCTCCTCCCTCCAAATCCGAAACACGAACGAATCTTCAAAAACCCCATTGACACGCAACACTGTTCATGTTATAATGAGTCCACAAGAGCGAAAATACGTTCGTATTTTATGATACCATGCGCAAGTTTGTTTGTCAACCAAAATTTGGATAATTTTGATGTAACGAAGCTAATTATTGTGCTTCAAACATGAAAGGGGACACAATGGTTTTATCTTATACGCAAATTGAAGAAATTGCTGAGGCTGTGATTTACGACTTTTGCAGAAATATTGAGGAGAAACCCTATGCGGTCGACGTGGGCCGACTTGCAAAAGAATACTTGGGCCTTACTGTGTCATTCGTGACGTTATCCTCCGATGGAAGTCTTTGTGGTCTGACTGCATACGAGGATACACAGATTAAGATTACAGGACCTTTGGGAGAACGTACCATCCCACTAAAAAGAAATCAGGTTCTTATAGAACGCAGTTTGTTGGAACAGCGCAAGTTAACCGCGCGCTGCAGGTTCACTCTTGCGCATGAATCTGCACACCAGATTCTCTATCAGATGGACACATTGGAAAATCAAACAGTTTGCAAAGAACAATATTCCAGTCGGTGCGCCTATTCATCCAGAGAGCTTAAAAGCAAAGAGGATTGGAATGAATGGCAAGCAAATGCTCTGGGTGCAGCGTTGCTCATGCCTGCTGTATTCCTTGCCCAAGCAATGGAACATCGGCCAAAAATCGAATGCTTTGGTGGGGAGTTTAATTATTTGGGGAGAGCGTCCTTAACTTTTATCTCCCAACGCTTTGGAGCATCCAGGTCAGCCACTGAAATTCGGCTGAGACAACTTGGCTACATTGTGGACAAACCCAGAAACGCATATTATGACCCGTTGGAGGTGTGGTAATGAGGAAAGCCGCAGTAAGGTGCCCATCACAGGAAATGCTGGGCAAGATAAGACGGGCCAGGGCAGCCATTGTGAATCAAACGCCAAGGACAAAACAATGCCCATATTGTAGACGAAATTCCATTATTGTATTTGATGATACTAGAGGACACGTCCAAGCAAAATGTAAGTTTTGTGGAAAAGAAACAGTTTTTAACGTGCTCAGTATGAGACATGTTCCATGTTGAAAATATCAATATGACAAGTAAATAAGGTTTGCTGTGCTAGAAGCCGCCTGACCGGTTGTGTCTTCATGCCGCGTGAACAGAGTTTTATAAACTCTGTTTATTCGGTATGGATGTACCCCACCAGTCACGCGGCCTTTTGATTCTTCCCCTTTCCGGCTTCACCGTTGGAAAGGGGTTTTATGTTTTACCGCCATTGGCAGCCATATATTGCCAAATATCCGTGATCTCCTGTCTGAAAAATTTCTCAAATTTTTATGACAGGAGAATGTGAAATGTACTATGACATCGTAATGAGTGGAGACCGCATCCGCCAACTTCGTAAGCACGAAGGAATCACACAGGAGCAGTTAGCCATAAAGCTGCATATTAGCGACCGGTATCTACGAAAAATTGAGACCGGAGAAAAAGGTCCGTCCATTGACATACTAGTGGAAATTTCTGCCCTGTTTGGAGTTTCTTTGGACTACATCGTCATGGGCAGACAGCCACAGGATAGTCTGAAACAGAAACTTCATTCCGTAATTCAAAACCTGTCCGCATTGGCAGAAGAATTATAGGCGGCCCTAACGTGGCCGGTAAACCGGCCCCACTGGAACCTAACGAAATACGCTGTTTTCCGTTAAACTTTAATCACAGCCAAGATGATATGGTTGCTGTTCTTTGAAAACAGAATACCAGCAGTACGGGGAACCACCCGGACAGACGAGCGTCCCACAGCGCACGCCAAGACGTTGGAGAGTACGGCACACTTTTATGACCTTTGTGCTACCGTCAGCGACCCTCCCAAAAACAGGGCCGCTGGGGGCTTCGACCGAGCGAGAATGCCACCTGCGGGGGCGGCCTTTGGCATGGCCGTCAGCATTGACCCTGTCCGGGTACACAATGAGACACCATCGCACAGCCTGAGAACCAGGCATGTGGGGCTGCCCTGGGGTTGAAAGCAGTAGAGACCCCTGGTATATGCCCGCGCAGGTCTTGCCAGACCTGACCCGTACTGCTCCCAATCTCATCAGGGGTGCGAGCGCAAATGTGATGAGGAAAACAAATCGTGTGAAACCAATTAAGATTGGGGAAATTACTATGTTTACTTTAGAAAACAGGCAAGACGCACACAGTGCTATCGATCATATTTTTAAGGATTTACTCCCCGCCCAGGGTATGGCAGAGCGGCCTGAACAGGTGGCTTTAAGTCACCGGATGCTGGACACCATGCTGGATAGCTCCATCGCCCTGTGCGACGCTGGAACAGGAATTGGCAAGACCTACGCCTACTTGGTAGCCGGGACGATGTTCCACCGTCTTCGGGCCAACAGCGGACTGGAGACGAAGCCCGTTCTCGTCTCCACCTCCAGCATCGCCCTCCAGAATGCTATCCAAAGGGAGTACTTGCCCCTTTTGTCCACTGTCCTTATAGCAGAGGGAATGATTACCCGACCCCTCCGGGCTGTGATCCGCAAGGGCAAGTCCCACTACGTCTGCGATGAACGGCTGGAGCACCGACTGGCCCAGGTCGATCTGAAGAAAAAGAACCAGGCAGCGGCAGAAGCCCTGCTCTCCCTGCGGGAGTGGCTGGACGCCGACGAAGCCGTCCACCTCAGCGGTTACGACCGGGAGCGCGTCTGTGTCCCCAAAGTATGTGACTGCCAGCGGGACGGCTGCCGCTACCTGGCTTTTTTGGAGTCCTGCAGCACAGGACAGTACCCATTTCAAATCAGCAATCACAACCTTCTGCTAGCCGATACCATCCACCAGAACACAGGCCGCAGACCTATCCTGCCTGACAGCTGCGCCATTATCATAGACGAGGCCCACAAACTGCCCGAAGCAGCCCGGCAAATGTTCGGGACTACCCTGGAGGCCAGCGATATTCAGAGCCTGATCCGCAGCCTGCGGCAGGAAAAATTTCTGCTGGCCTCGGAATCCCTGGAGGACATGGTAAGACCGCTGATGAATAAAATGGCGCTACCCTTTGACAAGGACAGGCCCTTTTCTCAGTTTGCCCAACTGCTCACTGGCCCGGAGCGGGCTATGACCGTGATAGGCCGGCAGCTTTATAAAATGCTCACACCACCTACCCAAAAATCTTTGGCAAGGGTGTTCGCATCCACGGCGATGTTTAATGGCATTTGGCCTGATATGGTCTTTTATACAGCAGAGGACAAACGAGGCGGCACCATGCTCTGCTCCACCATCTCCAACCTGACCGCCCAGCTCCGCGGCACCCTGTGGAGCCAGGACCGGCCCATGATCCTCACCTCCGGCACCTTGGCCGTGGGGACAGATTTCCGCCGCTTCAAAGAAGAAACGGGTCTGCTGGCAGACGGGCGGGTGACAGAGTCTGTCTCCCCTTCGCCCTTCGACTACGAAAAGAACTGTTTACTTTATCTCCCCGAAACTCCGCCCAAGCAAAAAAACCGGAAATATTACGACATGCTGGCAAAGGAGATTGCTGTCCTGTTGGAAGCCGCCTGGGGCCATGCCTTGGTACTATTCACCTCTTACGCAGCCATGTCCGCCATCAAAGAACGGCTGACTCAGAAAAGTTTGGGTTGGCCGATTTTCACCCTGGGCCGCAACCCAGCCCACACCACAGAACACTTTAAATCTCAGCCGGGAAGTATTCTGCTGGCCACCGGCGCAGCTTGGGAGGGTTTCGACTTCCCCGGCGACTGCGTGTCCCTGCTGGTAATTCCCCGCTTGCCCTTCGCCCACCCGGACGCCGTGAAAGAGAAAGAGAAGGAGCAGTACCCCAACCTCCACGCCTTCATCCGGGCGGTGGTGGTGCCCGAAATGCAGATCAAGCTGAAGCAGGGCTTCGGACGGGCCATCCGCACCGAGACAGACACCTGCGTGGTGGCAATCCTGGACGAGCGGGCCGCCGAGGACAAACGATACTTCCAGGCTATGCTGGACGCTCTACCCGAAATGCGGATCACCTCCGACCCCAGAGAAGTGGAGGAATTTATCAGAAGTGCCAAGGGAGATGACTATTTCCTGGAGGGCTGTGCATGATCAACGTGAAAAACGAAATCCAGTACATCCTTGTCACCCGCCTGCTGGTGGATATGACCCAGGCTGGTTTTATGACGGCAGAGGAACTAAAAGCGGCCAAGCGGCTGGCGGTGGAGAAGTACCGCCCATCAGCTGTGTGGGAATAGTGCTGGATATTCCCGCCCAGGTGTGGTAGTGTTGTCGCTGGCAAAGGAGGTGGCTAGCAGATGGCCGCAAACGTGAAGGTGATCCCACCCAGAGACAAAGCCCCCGGTATCCTGCGGGTGGCAGCCTACTGCCGGGTCAGCTCTGATTCCTCTGACCAGCTTCATTCCTACGCCGCTCAGATCCGCAACTACACCAGCGAAATCAGCAAGCACGACGGCTGGGAACTAGTCGATGTCTATGCCGACGAGGGCCTGACAGGCACTCGGATGGACCAGCGGGAGGACTTCAACCGTATGCTGGCTGACTGCCGGAAAGGCAAGATCGACAAGGTGCTGGTCAAGTCCATTTCCCGGTTCTCCCGGAATACCAAGGACTGCCTGGCCACCCTGCGGGAGCTGACCTCCCTGGGCGTGTCCGTCTGCTTTGAAAAAGAGAACATCAATACCGAGACGCTCACCACCGAACTGATGGTGAGCGTCTCCGGCGCTCTGGCCCAGCAGGAGTCCATATCCATAGCGGAGAACCAGCGGATCAGCTATCGCCGACGGATGGAACGTGGAGAGTTCATCACCTGCAAAGCACCTTTCGGTTACCAGCTAAAGAACGGTAAAAACCTGGAGATTGTCCCAGGGGAAGCGGAACAGGTGCGCTGGATCTTTGACGCCTACCTCAGCGGACGCAGCCTAGCTTGGATTGCGGAGCAGATGACAAAAAAGGGCTTTCGGACAACGGATGACCGGCCTTATTGGCAGGAGACAACAGTCCATTATCTGCTGTCAAATGAAAAGTATGTGGGAGACTCCCTCTGTCAGAAAACATTCACACTAGGATTCCCTTTTGTTGGAAAGCGTAATCACGGTGAACAGAACCAATATTATACAGAGCGCAGCCATCCAGCAATCATTTCAAAAGAGACATTTGATAAGGCCCGCACACTGCTTCGGCGAAGGGGTCAACGCAATTATAAGCGAAAGGAAAAATATCCGCTGACATTGAAAATTATCTGCGGAAGCTGTGGGACTCCTTTTATCCGGCGCACAACAAAAAATAACTATGTAACTTGGGTTTGCCGCAAACATGACGACAGAGCGGCGGACTGTCCCGTGGGCCGGATTGCTGAGACAGAGCTGTACGCCGCTTTCGTGCGGATGTATAACAAGCTCAAGCACCATGAGGGTATTGTCCTCAAGCCGGCCCTGTCCCAGCTCAATGATCTGAACGACGCCCTCCAGCAGGGCAACCCCGCTATACTGGCTGTCAATAAGGCAATCGCTGACGCCTCCGAGCAGAGCTACAAGATTACCACCCTCCAGACCAGAGGTCTGCTGGACACCGAGACCTGCGCCGTCAGGCTGCGGGATATCGAGGTCAGGCTGACGGAACTCCGTAGGGAACGGCGGCGGCTTCTGAAGAACGAGGATATCGAGGAGGTCATGGAGACTCTGCGCCAAACGGCGGACCTGATCCACGACGGCCCGGACCAGCTGGACAGCTTCGACGAAGTTCTGTTCGCCGACCTGGTGGAGAAGATTATCGCGGAGTCCACGACCCGCATTTGCTTCCGATTGTACGGCGGAATCGAACTGACAGAACAACTCCGGGAGGTAGGACGATGAGCAACCGAAAGATACTATATGGCTATCAAATCCAGCAGGGTGAGTTGGTCACTGTTTCCCAGGAGACGGCAGTGGTTGAACAGATCGTCACATTATATATTGACGGCTTGTCCTACCAGAAGATCAGCGATACCCTCAACGGCGACGGCATCCCGTTCAGCGAGGAGGCCCCTCTCTGGAACAAGCACAAGGTAAAGCGTCTACTGGAGAATCCCCGCTATACCGGAGCCGATGGGTATCCGCCTATCATTGACCAGGAGACATTTGATACTATCCAAAGCATGATCCGGGGCAAGACAGCTAACCGTACCAAGACGGAAAAGCGGCCCGCCCAGCGGCTGAAGAAATATCTCCACTGCGGGAACTGCCACGGACGGCTGTTGGGGATGGGTGGAAAGAATCAGAGATGTGATACGCTGTACCTGCGGTGTGAGCACTGCGGCACGCTGGTCTCGATTGCTGACAGCGACCTGCTGACTGAGGTGGGCCGTCAGATGGCGGAACACGACGCCCCGCCCCGGGAGCCCTACACCCCCTCCGGCGAGGTTGTCCGCCTGACCAACGCCATCAACCGTGGCCTAGAACACCCGGACAAGCCGGAGGATGTGGTGGACCTGGTCTTGCAGGGTGTCTCTGCCCGGTACGACTGCTGTTCCGCTCCAACTGAATATGACACATCTTCCCGCCTGACCGAAGCGGACTTCAAACGCTTCGGACGGGCGGTTTCTCATATCGTCATCGCTGAAAACAACAGCGTGACAATACAATTCAAATGATTGGAGGAGCACATCATGGAACAGGCAGTACAGCTTGAACGCAGGGTGCGGGTCATTCCCGCCACACGGCAGCCTACAGCCAGAGGCCCCCGGCACGACGGGAAACGGAGGGTAGCGGCCTACTGCCGGGTCAGTACCGACAGCGAGGAGCAGCTCAACAGCTACGACGCTCAGAAATCCTACTACACCCAGCGGATTGAGGAGAACCCGGATTGGGAGCTGGCCGGTATATTTGCGGACGAGGGGATCACCGGCACCAGCATGAAGAAGCGGACGGAGTTCAAACGGATGATCGCCGCCTGCAAGCGGGGCCGCATTGACATGATCCTCACCAAGTCCCTCTCCCGCTTCGCCCGGAACACGGTGGACTGCCTGGACACGGTGCGCGTCCTCAAGGCCAACGGCATCGGGGTGATCTTCGAAAAGGAGAACATCAACACCCTCACCGAGTCCAGCGAGTTCCTCATCACCCTGTTCAGCGGCTTTGCCCAGGCGGAGAGTGAATCCCTCAGCAAAAACGTCAGGCAGGGGAAGCAGTTCGGGATGAAGGATGGTATCGTTCACTTCCAATACAAGAAACTGTTGGGTTACCGCAGGGGCGAGGACGGCCAGCCGGAGATCGTCCCGGAGGAAGCGGAAACGATACGGCGGATATACCGCCGCTATCTGGAGGGAGCTAGCGAGGGTGAGATCAAAAAGGAGCTAGAAGCGGACAATATCCCCACAGCCGCCGGCCTCGCTGGGTGGTCCCACCGGGTGGTCCACAGCATTCTCACCAACGAAAAATACATCGGAGATGCCTTGCTGCAAAAGACCTATGTCACCGACTGCATCAGTAAAAAGGTGGTCAAAAACCAGGGAGAACTGCCTATGTACTATATCGAAAACCATCATCCGGGAATCATCCCCAAGGAACTGTTCCAGCGGGTGCAGGAGGAGATGGCCCGGAGGACCAGCAAGCGGAAGGTGATGCAAAAAACAGGCAAGACCGAGCAGGGCAAGTATTCCGCCAAGTACGCCCTGTCCGAACTGTTGATCTGCGGGGAGTGTGGGACCCCCTACAAGCGGTGTACCTGGTCCAGAAACGGGAAAAAGCGGATTGTCTGGCGGTGCGTCTCCCGCCTGGAGTACGGTACGAAATACTGCCACAACTCTCCTACCCTGGATGAGGGCAAGCTGCACGACGCCATCGTAGCTGCCCTGAATCGGTACGGTGCCGACCGGGCCAAGGTGATAGAGGATGCCTTGGCCATAGCGGAGATCGTCCAAAGCCACGGCAGTAAGGACGGTGTGAGCCTGCTGGCCCTCCAGGATCGATTAAAGGAGCTGTCGGCGGAACAAGATGCCCTGCTGGACAAGGTGTTGGCCGACATGGGCAACTCAGAGCTGAACACCCAACTCAAGGCCTTGGCCGAGGAGAAGCAGGACATCCTGGACCAGATGGCGGCACATCAGCAGGATGAAAAACAGCAGATTCTCCAGGCGTCCAGACAGCGGGAGAGGGACGAGTGGCTGGAACAGCAGGAAATGAAGTTCGCAGAGTATAACGATATCATTACCCGCAGATTCGTAGAAAAGATCACGGTAGTGGACTCTGAAACGGTCCTGGTCAAGATTCAAGAGACGGATGTAGAAATCGAACAGAGTTTGTGCTAGAATCAAGATAGGAAAGTGAGGGCATTATGGCTATATTTATAACAGGTGACACACATGGAAATTTCAAGCGGTTTGAGAATACCATCTTCTATGAGCAGGTGGGGCTGACCAAGCGGGACTGCGTCATTATTTGTGGAGATATGGGTGGAATATGGGACGGCAGTTCCGAGGAACAGCGTCAGCTGGACTGGTTGGAACAAAAGCCTTATACCACCCTGTTCGTGACAGGCAACCACGAAAACTACGACCTGCTGTCCAAGTACCCTGTGGAGGAGTGGAACGGCGGACTGGTGCAACGTATCCGCCCCTCGGTGATCCACCTGATGCGGGGACAGGTCTACGACATCCAAGAAAAAACGTTTTTTACAATGGGAGGGGCCAGCAGCCACGACATCGCTGGCGGCATTCTGGAACCGGACGACCCAGAGTTCGAGGAGAAACAAAAGCGTTTAGAGAGCAGCAAAGCCCTGTACCGAATCAACCATGTGTCCTGGTGGAAGGAGGAACTGCCTGGCGAGGAGGAGTACCAAACCGCTCGAGCCAGCCTGGAGAAATGCGGCTGGAAGGTGGATTACATTATCACTCACTGCTGTTCCACCTCTGTGCAGGATGAACTGAGCAGCGGATTCTATCAGGCCGATGCCCTGACAGATTTCCTCGATGAAGTCACTGAGCGGTGTCAATTTGAATACCACTTTTTTGGGCATTACCATACCAACAAAATCATCCAAGAAAAATATGTCCTGTTGTATGAACAGATTATTCGCTTAAAACTGTGAATAGAAAGAGGAGCCGGGAATTGACTTTTCATCAAT
>OFFE01002114.1_pt1 | contig 12508 bp, 11 predicted proteins | sample 1521371 | NCBI WGS metagenome assembly OFFE01 (sample SAMEA3504131, study PRJEB24116) | mouse gut metagenome | biome: mouse gut; feature: mouse-associated habitat; material: faeces | place: Denmark | collected 2011 | reverse complement strand
CGGGGCTGGAGGCCCCGCCCGTCTCATGCATTTTTACAGATTTTTCAGCAGTCCCGTCTCCTCGTTGAACGCATTGATAAGCTCATCCAGTTCCGCCGCTTGCTGGTGGACGGCGTCCCAGGTGCCCTCCTGGTCATACCACAGTGCGTTGAGGTCATGCACGTCTCTTGCCTGTTGCTCCACCCAGGTGTAATATTTGAGGTTGTGGACCCGCTTGCGTTCCACATAGGTGAGCTCCAGCATGTTGTCGGTCTTAAGTCCCAGGACGTGGAGATTGTGGTCGATTGCCGCCTCAGTGGCGTTGTAGGCTCCATGCATCTCGTCCAGCTCAGTGATCCGGCTCTGATACATGGCGGCGCTGTCCGTCAGAACGGTGCACACCACGTCTTGACCAGTGAGCTCATAATATTTTGCCATCTTGATGCAGCACAGCACGTTGGCGATGCCGGAGATACCCAGCCAGCTCAACTTTTCAATGAGCTCATCCTCCAGTCCAAGTTCGTTTTTCAGATAGGCGTGACCGTCGGGAGTGTTGAACAGCCGCAGCAGGCGCTGGCTGTCTTCGTCGTCAATGGCGATGGCCATATCGGTGTTTTTCACGTTGTGAATCCAGGGAATATGCTTGTCGCCGATGCCCTCGATCCGATGTCCGCCGAAGCCGTTGTTGAGAATGGTGGGACACTGAAGCGCCTCGCCCACGGCCAGCTTCAGACCGGGATACCGCTCCTTGAGGTAATCGCCGGCGCTCATGGTTCCAGCGGAGCCGGAGGTGAAGCACGCTCCCGCCAGACGGTCGCCGGGCCGCTTCACGGCCTCGTACAGATCCGCCAGAGCGAAGCCGGTGACATTATAGTGCCACATGGGGTTGCCCATCTCTTCAAACTGATTGAAAATCATGTACTGGGGGTCTGCCTTCAGCTCCCAGGTTTTGTCAAAAATTTCCTTCACATTGGATTCGCAGCCGGGAGTAGCGATAACCTCACCCGCGATAGATTTCAGCCAGCTGAACCGCTCCTGGCTCATCTCGGCGGGGAGGATGGCCACACTTTCGCAGGCCAGAAGCTTGGAGTTGAACGCGCCGCCCCGGCAGTAGTTACCGGTGGAGGGCCACACGGCCTTGTGCCACGTGGCGTCAAATTGGCCTGTTGCCAGCCTGGGAGCCAGACAGCCGAAGGACGCGCCCACCTTATGGCACCCGGTGGGGAACCACTTGCCCGCCATGGCAATGATCCGGCAGGGCACACCGGAGAGCTTGGAAGGAATCTCCACATAATTGGGTGTCGCCTGGAATAATCCGCCGGTTTCCTTAGCTTCGTTTTTCCAGGTGATGCGGAACAGGTTCAGGGGGTTCACATCCCACAGCCCCACGCCCTTCAGCTTCTCCTGAATGGCGGCGGGGATGGTCTCCGGGTTCTGCATCTGGTGGAAGGTGGGGATGATGACGTTGTTCTCCCTGGCCTTTTGCACGTTTTTGGACAGGATTTCCTTGTTGATGGTAAGATCAATTCTGCTCATGGTGCTTTTCCTCCTGTTTCAGGTCAATATAAGAATAGAGAGTATATTTTGAGATACCGAAGTATTTTGCGACTTTATCGCTGGATTTTGTGATCAGGAATGCGCCGTGTTGACTGAGGAACTGAATGGCCCGGACTTTGTCGTCCTTGTTCATCAGGGCGACCGGCTTGCCCACCAGAGCCACGCTCTGTTCAATGAGGTCGTCCAGCAGGTCGCTGACGTTCAAAACAGTGATCCGCTCCTCCTTGCCCTTATCCTCGGAGGTCTGAATCAGGCCGCTGATGGCCCCCTCCATCATTAAAAGAGCGGAAATGTCGTAGTTGATGGAGAGAATTGCCGTCACCCGGCCCCGGCTGTCCCGGATGTAGATGGTGGAGGATTTCAGGATCTTTCCATCGGGCGTGCGGGTCAGGTAGCCCAGATGATCCTGGGGATTTTCCTGAGCGTGGAGAATTTGCTCCATTACCACTGTAGACGGACCGTCGCCTATCCGCCGGCCTGTTACATGGCTGTTTACAATATAAACAATAGATTTTTCCGGATCTTTTGCCGTGAGGTCATGGACGACCACCTCACAGCTGGGGCCAAACTGCGCCGCCAGCGCGGCGGCAATTTGTTTCAGCATTTCCAGACGCTTGCTGTCCAATTCGTTATCACCTCCCGGCCGTTTTTCCCTCTGTGCTTTCATCATAACAGCATTCCAAACGGATTGCAAGAGGTTTTCAAAAATTTTTTAAGGTTTTCAAAAATTTTGTTTGACAACGGCGTTTTCTGTGATATGATAGAGGCAGAGGGAAAACTAGCCACCTGAAAATATTTTGATGGAGGACTTTACTTATGGACTTCGAAATGATCAAAAAAGCCGCCCAGGATTATCAGGCGGACATGAGCCGGTTTCTCAGGGACATGATCTCCCACCCTAGCGAGAGCTGCGAGGAGAAGGAAGTGGTCATGTGCATTAAGGCCGAAATGGAAAAGCTGGGTTATGACAAGGTGGAGATCGACGGTCTGGGCAACGTCATTGGCTGGATGGGCAGCGGCGAGAAAATCATCGCCATCGACTCCCACATTGATACCGTAGGCATTGGTAATATCAATAACTGGGAGCAGGACCCTTACAAGGGCTATGAGACCGGCGATATCATCTATGGCCGGGGTGGCTCCGATCAGGAGGGCGGTATGGCATCCGCCGTCTACGGAGCGAAGATCATGAAGGATTTGGACCTGATCCCCAAGGGCTATAAGATCATGGTGGTGGGCTCCGTTCAGGAGGAGGACTGCGATGGCATGTGCTGGCAGTACATCGTCAACAAGTACTTCTCCAGCAAGGAGGAGGCGCAGAGACAGATCGAGTTTGTTATCTCCACCGAACCTACCGATGGCGGCATCTACCGCGGACACCGGGGCCGTATGGAAATCCGGGTAGACGTGAAGGGCGTCAGCTGCCACGGTTCCGCCCCCGAGCGGGGTGACAACGCCATCTATAAAATGGCGGACATCCTTCAGGACGTCCGGGCGCTCAATGAGAATGACGATGCCGATGAAACTGAGATCAAGGGCCTGGTGAAGCGGCTCAATCCCAAGTACAACCCCGAGCACTGGGAAGATGCTCGTTTCCTGGGCCGGGGCACCTGCACCGTCAGTCAGATTTTTTACACCTCTCCCAGCCGCTGCGCCGTGGCGGACAGCTGCGCCATTTCCATCGACCGCCGCATGACTGCCGGGGAGACCTGGGACAGCTGTTTGAAGGAGATCGAAGAGCTGCCCGCCGTGAAGAAATACGGCGAGGATGTGAAGGTCAGCATGTACATGTACGACCGTCCCGCCTGGACGGGGACAGTATATGAGACGGAGTGCTTCTTCCCCACCTGGATCAATAAGGAGACCGCCGCCCACGTGCAGGCGCTTGTTGACGCTCACCACGCACTGTGGGGCAGCAAACGCATCGGCCACAAGGATGCTGACCCCAAGCTGGATGCCATGCATCTGCGGGAACGGCCGCTGACAGATAAGTGGACCTTCTCCACCAACGGTGTGTCCATTCAGGGGCGGTATGGGATTCCCTGCGTGGGCTTCGGTCCCGGTGCGGAGAGTCAGGCTCACGCGCCTAACGAGATCACCTGGAAGCAGGATCTTGTCACCTGTGCGGCGGTATATGCGGCGGTGCCGGGACTCTATAAGGAGGAGAACAAGTCCGCCGATGTGACACAGTTCCGGCAGAGCTTGACGGATAACGAGATCCAGTAAAGCGGGACCTGCGCGGCGGCCCTGACTGACTGTCTTAATTGATAGATTCGCCCTACCGGGCGTGGCCTTCTTTTCGCTTGTGCGAAAAACACCTTCAAGGGGCCGGAGCCCCTTGAAATCCGTCGAATGCTTTATTTGTTTACGCTGCGGCCTGCCTGGTCTGTCCTGATGGCAGTGACCTCCCAGATGCGCAAAACTGCTGCGGCTGCCTACGGACGTATCAATGGTGTCTGCCGTCTTACACGCTGGAACTCCCGGGCAGTTGCTTTAGAGCTTCCTCTCCGCAGACGCTGCCACTTTAACGGATGTCAGCCGGAAAAGAATAAATTTATCAAAAAAGGAGAAAATAGACGATGAGCAAAACAGAAAACCTGGCGCAGCACTTGGAGAAGCTGCAAATCAATAACATGTACAAGAACGACTTCTACTGGACCTGGGACAAAACGGACGATGAGCTGGACGCTATCTTTACTGTAGCGGACGCTCTCCGCGACCTGAGAGAAAGAAATATCTCTACCAGGATCTTTGACTCCGGTCTGGGAATTTCCATTTTCCGGGACAATTCCACCAGAACACGGTTCTCCTTTGCCTCTGCCTGCAACCTGCTGGGCCTGGACATCAAGGACCTGGATGAAAAAACCAGCCAGATCGCCCACGGCGAGACTGTGAGAGAAACCGCCAACATGGTGTCCTTCATGGCCGATGTGATCGGTATCCGGGACGATATGTTTATTGAGGAAGGACACAAGTATCAGAAAACCTTTATGGACGCTCTGGACGAGGGCTATGAGAAGGGCATTCTGGAGCAGCGTCCCACCTTGGTGAATCTCCAGTGCGACGTGGACCACCCCACTCAGGCCATGGCGGATCTGCTGCACGTCATCCATGAGATGGGCGGCGTGGAGAACCTGAAGGGCAAAAAGGTTGCCATGACCTGGGCCTATTCTCCCAGCTACGGCAAGCCTCTGAGCGTGCCCCAGGGAATCATCGGCCTGTTTACCCGCTTTGGCATGGATGTGACGCTGGCGCACCCGGAGGGATATGAGATTCTGCCCGAGGTGGAGGAGATCGCAGCGAAGAATGCCGAAGCCTCCGGCGGTTCTTTCAAAAAGGTCAACTTCATGGAGGAGGCGTTCAAGGACGCCGACATCGTCTACCCCAAGTCCTGGGCACCCTTCAAGGCTATGGAGAGGCGCACGAAGCTCTACCGGGAGGGCGACAAGGCCGGCATCGACGCGCTGGAGAAGGAGCTGCTGGCCCAGAACGCCGAGCATAAAGACTGGTCCTGCACTGAGGAGATGATGAAGCTCACCAAGGACGGCAAGGCCCTCTACATGCACTGCCTGCCTGCCGACATTTCCGGACTGAGCTGCAGACAGGGCGAGGTAGACAACAGCGTGTTCGACCGGTATATTGAGCCGCTGTATAAGGAGGCGTCCTTCAAGCCTTATATCATCGCCGCCATGATCTTCCTCAGCAAGGTCAAGGACCCCGTGGCTGCACTGCGGGATCTGGAGAGGCGCGGAGAGAAGCGGAAGGAATTCTAAGCCATCCGGCCAAACAGGAAAGGGAGTACCGGGGGTACTCCCTTTCTCAATCAGAAGGACAATAAGGGGAAGCAAGGGGCAGTACAAGATAGGCAAAAAGCGCAAATGGTATTGTTCTTGTAAAATATTATTTATCAGCCCATGCGGCTGTGGCAGCATATTACTGTCATACATGCAAAAAAATAATCATTGATGCAGAACAATAAAACGGTTAAGAAGAGCGAGGAAACAAATCATGAGTAAACGCATTGTCATCGCCCTGGGCGGCAACGCCCTGGGCAGCACCCTTCCCGAGCAGGCGGAGGCGGTGAAAATCACGGCGAAGGCCATCGTGGACCTCATCGAAGACGGCATCCAGGTTGTGGTGGCTCACGGCAATGGTCCCCAGGTGGGTATTATCAACAACGCCATGTCTGCTCTCCAGAAGGAGGATCCTTCCCAGGGCTACACGCCTCTGTCTGTTTGCGGGGCCATGAGCCAGGCGTATATCGGATACGATTTGCAAAACGCATTTCGGGAGGAGCTGCTGGACCGGGGCATCACCAATATGCCTGTGTGTTCCATCGTCACCCAGGTGGAGGTGGACCCGTCAGACCCCGCCTTTGAGAATCCCACCAAGCCGATCGGAAAGTTTATGACCGAGGCAGAGGCCCAGGCCTACCGCGAGTCCACCGGCAATCCAGTCCGGGAGGATGCGGGACGCGGCTGGAGGCGGTACGTGGCGTCCCCAAAGCCCAAGCACATCATCGAGGCTGGAGCCATCCGGGCGCTCACCGAAGACGGCCATCTGGTGATCTGCTGCGGTGGAGGAGGGATTCCGGTCTACCGTACAGAGAAGAACCATCTCAAGGGTGCGGCGGCGGTGATCGACAAGGATTTTGCCTCTGAGCTGTTGGCGGAACAGCTGGATGCAGATATGCTGATTATTCTTACCGCTGTAGAAAAGGTGGCGGTGAATTTCCGCAAGGAGAACGAACGTTGGCTGGACACCATGACGCCGGAGGAGGCCAGGGCATACGCCGCCGAGGGGCAGTTTGCACCCGGCTCCATGCTGCCCAAGGTGGAGGCGGCAGTGAAGTTTGCGGAGTCCAAGCCCGGCAGAAAGGCGCTCATCACCCTTCTGGAGAAGGCAAGGGACGGTATTGCCGGGAAGACGGGGACTGTGATCCGGCAGTGAGCGGAGGAAAAAGGATTGCGGCAGGACAGCATCGCCGCCGCAGGCCATTTTATCCGCTGAACTTTTCTTTTTTCAATCGTTTTGACGGTACTGTGGGAAAGGAATTCGGTGAGAAGAATCGGAAGCTGCTGAATTTATGAAAAAATCCGTGGGCGAACCGCTCACGGATTTTCTATGATACAAATCAGACCTGCAAAAACTTCCGGATTGCACTGAGACTGCCGCCCACGCCGATGAGCATCCCCGCTCCGGCGAAGATGGCAGCCACATAGGTCCACATGCTCTCAAAGGGAACCACGCTGATGAGATTGATGGTGTCGTTGGTAGCCACCGACCGGGCCACAGCTTCGTACAGTCCCCATTGCAGGAAAAAACCGATCACTGCGGAGAACAGCCCCAACAGAAAGCCCTCATACACAAAGGGCCAGCGGATAAAGCTGTTGGTTGCTCCCACCATCTTCATAATGGCAATATCGTCCCGCCGGTCAAAAGTGGTCAGTTTAATAGTATTGGCAATAATGAACACCGACACCACGAACAGTACCGCGATCAGTACCACGCACACCACGCCCGCCACATTGCGGATGGTAATAAACCCTGCCGCTTCGTCCTCATAGGCGTTGACATTGCCCTTTCCGATGCCAGGCAGCTCCTCCAGGGCCTCCTTGGTCTGACGCATATAGCCGATATCTTCCAGATCAATTGCGTACCGGTGGCGGAAGTTTTCATCCGGCAGCCCCTGGAACAGCTCATCGTCCTCGTACTTGTCCCGGAAGGTTCTGGCGGCCTCCTCGTTGGAGATGAACGTGGCTTTGACCACATTGTCTACCTTCAGTATTTCACGCCCCAGCGCCCGGGCATCCTGTTCGCTCATGCCCTTTTCCACAAAAGCCAGGATCTGATTTTGACTCTCCATATCCGCCAGCATGGCGTTGGCATTCACTGCTACCAGGGTAAAGGTACCCATAATCAGCAGACAGGCCACCGTGATGCCCACGGCGGCAAAGGACATGAAGCCGTGGCTGAACATATTAAATGCACCCTCGCGGATAAAATAGAAAAAATTATGCCTGTTCACTGCGCTCTCCTTCCATAGTACCCGTGGCCGTCGCTGACTACCCGGCCCCGTTCCAGCATTACCACTCGCTTGTCGAAGCGGTTCACCAGATCCTTTTCATGCGTTACCACCAGCACCGTGGTTCCCAATGCGTTTATTTGCTCCAGCAGCCGCATGATCTCCAGGGAACGGGCAGGGTCCAGGTTTCCGGTGGGCTCGTCTGCAATGATGGTACTGGGGTTGTTGAGCAGTGCCCGGGCAATGGCCACCCGCTGCTGCTCGCCGCCGGAAAGCTCCGAGGGCAGCCGCCGGCTCTTGTTCTCCAGCCCCACCAGATTCAGACAGTAGGGAATGCGCTTTTTGATCTCCCGGGGTCCCGCGCCCACTGCCCGCATGGCGAATACCATATTATCATATACTGATTTGTGCTCAATCAGCCGGAAATTCTGAAAAATAATTCCCACCGTCCGGCGCAGATGCGGGACCTGCCACTCCTTGATGTTGCGCAGAGAGAAGCCGTTGACCATCACACGGCCCTCTGTGGGTTCAATTTCCCCGATCAGCAGCTTGATCACCGTGGACTTCCCGCTGCCCGAGGGACCAACCATAAATACGAACTCCCCGTCCTGAATTTCCATGGAAAGACCATTGAGGGCGTGGGTGCCGTTGGGATATTCCTTTACTACATCTGTCAAACGTATCATGCTGTTTGCGTACCCTTTCCAGCCGGCGAGGCCGATATCCTGTGTCGCCCATAAAAGGACAAAATCCTACATTTATCTATGATACACATTGTCCAGCCTCCCGTCAAGGGAGAAAACGCCGTTTTTCCACAAATTCCAGGACGTTCCTGAAGAAATTTTCCCTCCGTGTCGAAGCGTGCGGCGAACGCTGTAGAAGCTCTTCAATAAAAAAGAGATGTATTTGTCATATTTGTGCTTGACAAACAAAAAAGGAAGTGATATATTTGTCTTATAAAGTGATAAATATATCACTACTACGGTTGAGGAGGATTTTTCTATGAACACAAGCGGTAACAACACATCCAAACATCCCCACTGGCTGACGCTGGTAGCTGGCGGTGCGGTATGTGCGGTGCTGACGGGGGCGGCGGTGTGGTACGACCTGACGTACAACGGCGGCAAGCTTGTCTATCCCATGCATTCCTATGCCTTTGAGCCGACGGATATTCCTATGCTTCTGGCCGTGGCGCTGGACGTCCTGTATGTCCTGTACCTGGCGTTCCTGCTGGTCCGGGGGATCAGGGCTCAAAAGGAGCATGTGGCGAAGACAGGCCGCACCCGGCGGCTGAGTCCCAGATTTGGTCTGCTGGGTTTCCTGGGCTTCTTTGGTTTTGCAGGAGTCTGGTCCTACAGGTCCTGGGGAGATGCGTCGCTCTTTGTCTTCTTCGCGTTTTTCGGTTTCTTCGGATTTTTCTTTGAGGGGAAGATGTCAAATACACTCATGGACGAGCGCTACAGGGAAAACGTCGTCCGGGCGGAGCTGAAAGCTTACCGGGTGGGCTTTTCTATTATCGTGCTTCTCCTAATTCTGGCGGGCCAGCACAGCCGCTCCCGATCGGAATTGATTGCGCCTATCCTGATTGCCGGCATCGCCCTGGCCGTGGCGCTGACCATGTTCCTCTCGGAGTACCTGCTCTACCGCTACGACCACGATGACGCCTCGGCGATGGAGGAGGACGAGTAATGGAGGGCTTCACCTGCAACCTGAAAACTTACCGCACGCTAAAGGGGATGACCCAGGGGGAACTGGCGGAGCTGGTAGGAGTAAGGCGGGAGACCATCATGCGGCTGGAAAAGGCCCAGTACAATCCGTCGCTGAAGCTGGCGGTGGACATCTCCCGGGCGGTGGGCGCGGCTATTGAGGATATATTTGTCTTTGAATAGGGACGCCGTCCGATGAAAATATTGAAAAAAACAGGATTGCCTGTGTTGACAATCAGAGAGGAACGTCGTATAATAAACTCGTACCAAGAGGTACCACAAGTGAATACCTTATCAAGAGTGGCGGAGGGAACGGCCCGATGAAACCACGGCAACCTGCTTTACGCAAGGTGCCAATTCCGGCGGTCAGCGCGAGATGAGGAAAGCGAAATCTTTCAAAAGCACGCCGTCCGGCGTGCTTTTTCTCGTTTTCCGTCAAAAACACAAGAAAGTGAGGAAATTTTTATGGCAAATCGTATCTTTACATCTGAATCTGTCACTGAGGGACATCCGGACAAGATCTGCGACCAGATCTCCGACGCGGTGCTGGACGCCATTCTGGCGGAGGACCCCAATGGCCGTGTGGCATGCGAAACTGTGACCACCACCGGTATGGTGATGGTGATGGGGGAAATCTCCACACATTGCTATGTGGACATTCCCCATATTGTGCGCCGCACAGTGGATAAAATCGGCTATAACAATCCCGCCTATGGATTCGATGCCCGCAGCTGCTCGGTGCTGACCACTATTGACGAGCAGAGCGGCGACATCGCCATGGGTGTGGACGGTGAAAACGACGAGACCATCGGTGCGGGGGACCAGGGCATGATGTTCGGCTACGCCTGCGATGAGACGGAGGAGCTGATGCCTGCGCCCATCGCTCTGTCCCACAGCCTGTGCCGCCGTCTGGCTGCCATGCGCAAGAGCGGCGAGCTGAACTGGCTGCGTCCTGACGGCAAGAGCCAGGTTTCGGTGGAGTACGACGGCGAGGGCAAGGTGATGCGCTGCCCCGCCATTGTAGTGTCTACCCAGCATGATCCTGAAATCTCCATTGAGGCGCTGCGGGAGGCTATTATTGAGACTGTGGTCAAGCCCGTCATTCCCGCCAGATATATCGACAGGGAGACACGGTTTTATATCAACCCCACCGGCCGCTTTGTCATTGGCGGTCCCGTAGGCGACAGCGGACTGACCGGACGAAAGATTATCGTGGACACTTACGGTGGAGCGGCCAGCCATGGCGGCGGCTGCTTCTCCGGCAAGGACCCCACCAAAGTGGACCGATCCGGCGCCTATATGGCCCGTTATGTGGCGAAGAATATCGTCGCCGCCGGTCTGGCCCGGCGGTGCAACATCGAGCTGGCCTACGCCATCGGCGTCAGCGAGCCTGTTTCTGTCCTGGTGGACAGCCAGGGCACCGGCGTGGTGTCCGACGAGCGCCTGAGTGCAATTGTCCGTGATCATTTTGACCTCCGGCCCGGCAAGATCATCACCCATTTGAATCTTCGCCGGCCTATCTATGAGCAGACCGCCGCCTATGGTCACTTTGGCCGGACGGATGTGGACCTGCCCTGGGAGCGTTTGGACATGGTGGACGCGCTGCGGGCGGCAAAATAAAGCGCAGGAATATGGAAGGCCCCGGGAGTAGCAGCTCCCGGGGCCTTTGGAATGGAGGAGGGGCAAAATAAAATAGAAATTATCAGTGTGCAGCGGATCAGACAGTGGATAGCTTCGTTGCCATTGCAGGCGGACATCTGTCCGCCTGCGCTCTCTGCCCTGCTATGCTCCAGTTTTTTAATGCTTCTCAAGTTGTTTGCTATAGATAAAAATTTTGCCATTTGACTGCCATTTATCTTGCACTTTTGCAAAAATGTGGTATAACGTGTAGTGTGCGCTGCGCGCACAAAAGTAGGCAATCCCCCTGTAAGCAGGCGGATGCCCATAATATGAGGAGGTCTGTATGACGGCGGAATTTTTTACCAACAACAGAAAAGCGCTGCTGGACAAGCTGGAGGAGGGCAGCATCGTGCTGCTGTATTCCGGGAAGGCTCCGATCAAAAGCTGCGATCAGGAGATGCATCCGTTTTCCGTAAACCGCAATTTCTACTATATGACGGGGATTGATACCCAGGACGTGTGGCTGCTGCTGTCCAAGACGGCAGCGAAAACCTCAGAGATGCTGTTCATAGATGAACCTGACGATTTTGTCATCAAATGGCATGGAAAAATGCTGACCCGTGAAGAAGCAAGCTGCCGCAGCGGAATAGCGGACAGCGAAATCTGCTATATGCAGGACTTGGAAAGGCGCATTGCCTCGCCTCTTTCCTGGGGGGGAGTGACCAATGTGTATTTCTCCTTTGAGCGGATGTCCATGTATGCGGCCTCCACCAGATCTGAGGAGTTGGCCCGGACCATTCGGGAGAAATATCCCATGGTACAGATCAAGAACGCCGCCCCTATTATTGCGGATCTCCGGGCAGTCAAGACACCAGAGGAGGTGGCATGCATCCGGCGGGCTGGGGATGTCACTGTTGAGGCGCTCCGCCACATGCTGAAAACCGCGAGACCCGGCGAATATGAGTACCAATGGGCCGCTGATTATGAGTACTATGTAGCCCGCAGCGGCCTGCGCCACGGATTTGAAACCATAGCCGCCTCCGGCGAAAACGCGGTAATGCTCCACTACTCGGACAACAACTGTATTGCCGGGGAGGGCGAGTTGCTCTTGGTGGATCTGGGGGCGGAGTACCAGTATTATTCTGCTGATATTTCCCGTACCTTCCCGGTTGGGGGAAAGTTTACAGACCGGCAGAAGGAGCTATTCACGATTGTCCGGGAGGCCATGGACGCGGCCCGGGAAAAGATGCGCCCCGGAATGACTTTCAGGGAGTCCAATCAGGCTGTGGTGGATTTTTATAAAAAGGCGATGAGGAGCGTCGGACTTATTGACGACGACGGTGACGTGTCCAAGTATTACTATCACGGCGTGTCCCACTCTCTGGGATTGGACACCCACGATCCCTGCGAGAAGACTGTGTATGAGCCTGGAATGATCATTACCTGTGAGCCGGGTATCTATGTGGCAGAAGAGGGGATCGGCATCCGTCTGGAAAATGATATTCTGGTGACAGAAAATGGTCCGGAGGATTTGACCGGCAGCCGGCTGCTGGATATCAGGGAAATCGAGGAGTTGATGGGACGGTAAGGCCGCCCGGAATATAGTCAGGCCCGCGCCAAC
>OFFE01002112.1_pt1 | contig 12510 bp, 9 predicted proteins | sample 1521371 | NCBI WGS metagenome assembly OFFE01 (sample SAMEA3504131, study PRJEB24116) | mouse gut metagenome | biome: mouse gut; feature: mouse-associated habitat; material: faeces | place: Denmark | collected 2011 | reverse complement strand
GGTGTTGTCGAGCGACGCACGGAGCTGCAGTGTGCCGGTCGATGAATTTATGTCGGGTGAGATGTATTGCATCTTAGCGGCATAGGAGTGGGGGAGCTGTTCGCTGAAGCGGACCGGTATTGAATCATAGTTGATCATAGACCGGTTGTTGTCGTTGGCGAGCATACGGAGATATGAGGCATCCTCGATGTAGAAATCGGCGCGCAGCACGGAATTGTCGTACAGTGTGGCGAGTATAACCGGTGCACCGGCGCCATTCAGGAAATTGCCTACGGAATGGGTCGATGCGCTTACAGTTCCGTCCATGGGTGCACGGACGGTGCAGTAGCTAAGATTGGTAAGTGCCGTCTGGAGGGCAGCCTCCGCGCTCTTGATGGCTGCGGCACTCTCCTCGAATGTGCTTTTTGCCTGGCTGACCTCCATCTGCGAAACGGCATCGCTTTCCAGTGCTTTCTTCATAGCCTCATACTGACGGGAGGCGTATTCATTCTGACTGCGTGCGGTTGCCAGCTGCGCACGCGCCTGGTTGACGGCATCCTGGTATTGTGTAGGCTCGATGGTGAACAGTACCTGACCTTTGCGCACCTTGTCGCCATCCTTGTAGTTCTGTGTGCGCAGATATCCGTCGACGCGCGCCACGAGGTCAACGACGTTGGCGGCACGCAGCGTGCCGGGATATTCTTTATATAAGACTACTGAATCGGTAGTGACAGGTGCGACATTGACTTCCGTAAGTGTCTCTCTGCGTTCGGTGTCATGACGGGAGCAACCGGAAGTAGCCGCAGCGGCGGCTATCATTATCAGGGCGAGAGTGTGTACGTTGTTCATATAGAGGTTTGTTTTGGCGTTTCTATTACAGTTGCTGTGATGACCATCCGCCCCCGAGGGCTTTGTACAAGGTTATTACGGCAGTGAGCGAGTTTGCCCGGGCGGCAACGAGCTCATTTGAATATTGTAGAAGGGAGATCTGTGCCTGAGCGACATTTATGAAAGCGTCGAGTCCCTGTTTATAACGGTCGAGTGACAGCTCGAAAGCTTTGCGGGCATTCTCCTCGACGAGCTTTATCTCCTCAAGATAGGCGTTGGCGTCGGTATATGAAGTCATGGCGTTCTCCACCTCCTGCACAGCGGTGAGGAGTGTGAGGTTGTAATTGTCGATTCCGGCTAGCATCTGTTCCTTTGCTGATGCCACTGCGGCTCGGCGTGCGAATCCGTCGAAGACAGTCCAGCTCAAGGTCGGTGCCACAGAGTAGGCAAGACTTCGGTGTGTCATGAGGTCATCGAAACGGTGTGCCTCAGTGGCTATGCTTCCGTTGAGCGATAGTGTGGGCAGAAATTCCTTTTTGGCTATTCCGATTGCCGCGGCATAGGCGGCGAGTGTGTATTCCGCTTCCGCCACATCGGGTCGCCGCCGCAGAAGATCCATTGGCACGCCTGCACCAAGGTTTCCACTGAACTGAGGCAGAGGTGCTGCTGAGGCGAGGCGTGGCGCGAGTTGCTGTGGGTAACATCCGGTCAGGACGGCGAGCGAGTTGACGGTAGTGTTGATGGATGTGTGAAGCGCGACGAGCGATGCTTTCGTTGAGTAATATACGGTGCGCGCCTGCCTGACATCGAGCATCGATGCGAGCGAGCACTCGAAGCGGGCTTCGGCAATTTTCATGACTTTCTCCTGCTCGGCTACATGGGCTTTAGTGACGGCAAGCTGTTCCTGAAGCATGCGGAGCTGCACGTATGCCGTGGCGATCTCGGCGCAGATACTGACGCTTACCGCAGCATAATCGGCGCGCGAAGCCGAGATATGTGCCTTGCTCTCACGTGCGCGTGCGGCTACACGCCCGAAAATGTCGATTTCCCAGCTCACGGTAGCTCCGGCATTGAAGTAATCTATTGTGGTAGCCTGCCCTCCACGCGCCATGGTGACAGCCGATGTCCGCTCCTTGTTCCATCCGGCATTTACCGCGATCTGAGGATAATATGAGCTGCGGACCGTGCGCAGGTTCTGCCGTGCCATCTCTATCCGGCGCGATGCTGCGGCAAGGTTGAAGTTTGCGGCTTCTCCTTCTGCTATAAGCGAATCGAGCAGGGGATCATTGAAAGCGCTCCACCATGAGTCGTCGGTTGGAAACGGTTGTGTGAATTCAGATGAATAAATCCATCGTTGTGGCAGGCTGTCGGCGAAAGCCGTCGGTGCTTTTCCGTCTGCCGGATCCTGTGAGTGACTTGGGATCACCGTGCAGAAAGCGGCAATAAACAGGAGCAGCTGTTGTGTGAGTTTGTTCATGCAGCAGAGTCGAAACGTTAGGTTTGGTCAAGTAATACGGAGATACGACTTACTTGAAATTATTACTGTCCGCTAAACCATAAAATAGTGAGTCCAACTTCTTGAACGGCAGAAGTTGGGCTTACTTTTTGTATAGGATAAGCCCCCTCAGTAGTTTTCAAGGACTTCGGGGGGGCGATTCCGAAGCTTCGGCGAGCATGATTTTCAGGTCTGCATCGGGCTGATTGAGGAACTTTTCGAGATTAAGGTAATACATCAGAACGATTCTCACGATTGTAGCCAGTCCCGAGAAGCTCCAATGCCTGTTCAAGGTGCTTTGCAAGACCGAGAGTAACAGATTGGCGATGAGCGTGACCCATATCTGGATTTTGATGGCGTTGGCACTTTCTCCGTAGAAATATCTCAGAGGGAAGTTCTGCTTGATCTGCTTGAAAAGAGACTCTATCTGCCAGCGGCGGCGGTATATCGCCACGATTGTCTCCAGCGGCATGTCGAAATCATTGGTCAGAAGCGATATGAGTTTTGGTTTCTTGCCTTTCTTGATATCGACGTATGTTATTATTCTGGCTATGTGGTTTATACCGTCTTTACGGAAAACTACGACCTGCTCACGATATTCCATAAGCCCCTGTGGATTCTGATGCATACAGTCAACAAGCACCTCATAATTGAGATTGCTCTTCATTTTGGTGACATATACGACGCCACGGTCTGTCAGTTCCTCGAATTTGGCATAGTTGATATATGCACGGTCAAGTGCCACAATCTCGTTGTGGCTGTAATGGCTCGGAGCGAGCATGAAAGAGTCATTGGTCGCCGCCGAAGTGAACCGCACGTCGCAGGGAACGCCTTCGTTGGCGTGTATGACCGAGTGTACTTTGATGCCACCCTTCTTCTTTCCGGTCTTGGGATGTCGGCCGACACCCTTGAAAATGGCATTGGAGAACAGCGAAATGGTCGTGGAATCAATGATTCGAAGCTGCTTTATCCATTCTTCCGTACCATTGCGTCGGCTGTCCGAGGAAAGAATGTCCTTATTGGCAGCATATAGGTCGCGATATACTTCTTCGAAGAACTTCTCTGACCGTCTGGCATTTGCATCCGACAGGGTGCTACGTCTGGGCACACTGTTTATACCTACATGGTGCAGTTTGCGAACCTCCGCTGTCATAGATGTCTCTATCTCACGCAGCGAGTCGAATCGCTGGATCACGGCGTAGAGCATCGTAAGCAGATGAGTATAGCCGTCAAAGCTCTTTACATACTTCTCTCCGCCATGTTTGCGGCTTATTTCAACAATTTTATCACGATTGAGTGATTTTATCAGCTGACCATATATCGGCTGTCCGAAGAAATTACTACTTTTACTCATGGTTATTAATGGATAGTTTGGCGACACCAAAATAACCATTTAGGGCTGACTCCTGCAATAGGTGCCAGCCCTAATTTTTCAACTGCTCAAAAAACTTTAGCGGACAGTAATATTTGACAAGCAACAGAGAAAATCGACTTTCAGCGTCCTTTTCTTTATCAAGAGAAAGAAGCTGTTGAAGAATGGGGATGCGCCGGTGTATATGCGCGTCACCATTGATGGCCGTTTCATTGAAATCTCCATGAAACGCGGTGTTAATCCTAAGACATGGAATGAGAAACGTCAACGCTCCACCGGGCGCGACCGCCTGTCGCTCGAACTGAACGACTACCTCGATGACACCCTCGCAAGGATTCTGAAAATCCACCAGCGTTTCATTGATGAGAAGAAACTCATCAACCCCAAGACAATACTTGATGCTTACGCTGGACGCATCGAACGTCCGAAGATGCTCCGCGAGGTATTCCAGCAGGAGAATGATAAATATCGTCAACGGCTTGCCATCGGCGATGTGGTGTTGAATACCGTTCTCCGCAACGAGCGTGCAGAACGTTATCTCGGCGAGTATATCAAGAAGCAATACAATGCCGATGACCTTCCGTTCTCTTCTATAGACACGGCTTTTGTTAGGGATTATCATCTTTTCCTCAGAGTCGACAAGGGGCTGGAGCAGAACACAGCCAACAAGTATTGCAAGATTCTGAAGAAGGTTGTAGTACTTGCGCTCGACAACAAATGATTGGAGATAAATCCATTCCAAGGGATGCGCTTTCAGGCTAAGGATACCAACCGCCAATTTCTCACTGAAAAAGAACTGTCAACAATCATGAACAAGACATTCACGCTTGAACGGCTGAATGTGGTTCGCGACATATTCGTATTTTGTGCCGAGACAGGTCTTTCATTCTCTGATGTTGAGGGATTGAAGCCAGAGCATGTGTCAGTTGACGAAGAAGGTAACTACTGGATTCACAAGGCTCGTCAGAAAACGAAGAATCTTTGTAGCATCCCATATCTGGAATCGGCACGAGCTATTGCCGAGAAATACAAAGGTCATCCGCTATGCGAGTCTCGCGGTGTGTTGCTTCCGGTCATATCCAATCAGCGGATGAATTCCTATCTTGGAGAAATTGCAGGTATATACGGCATCAACAAACCATTGACAATGCACATCGCCCGCCACAGTTTTGCCTGTCTTGCACTTGCCAACGGAGTTTCCATGGAAGTTATCGCCCGCATGTTGGGGCACTCTGATATCCGCACCACAAAAATCTACGCGAAAGTCGTGGATAAATCCATAGCCGAACAGATTGGCTCGCTTGCCGCCAAATTCGGTTCTCAAAAATGACGACCAAATGAAAATTCGTCCCGACCGGAACAGCTCCGATTGGGACGAAAATTTTCAGCGGAATGGCGGCAGATAATGCTTCTGCAAGAAGGCGTCTATTTCTACGGTGTCTTAGAGAATCTTACCCGGTAAGGCATAGTAACCAAATTCTCCGTTCGCTCGATAATTGGCGAGTGTCTTCTTGCTGACCTTCAACTCTGCTGACAGTTCTGTATCCGTAACATATTGTCTTGGCTGAACGGCCTTTTCCGACAGCATTTTAATGCCGTCACTCACACCTCTTAGTTTTGAAAAGATGTCGCTGACCTCATCCGACGTCAGCACATGGAATCTGTCCGCCATCCTCGACGTAGGACAGTTTCAGCAAACGGTCAATCTCGCTCATCGGATAGAAAACCTTACCGTCGATGATAGAATAACCAATTTTGCCGGATGATCGCATGGTCTGCATAGAGCGCAGTCCAAGCTTCAGAATAGATTGAGCCGACTCATTGTCGACCCAGTCATCAAGATTTCTGGGAGCATAGAGTCTCATCAGAACCTTCAGCCCTCTGGCACATTCGTCAACACGTGCCAGGATCGCATCATAAACGACACGTTCGATAACAACGTAATCCATAAATGTTTTTGTTTAGAATTTGAAAAAAAGGATTCAGTGGCGCGGCTTGGAGCCACATATAATAATCGTCCCGACTGCAATTCCGGACCTGCAATCAAGACAGCTACATCATGTGTGCAATCAATAATATCTATTCACATGTACACACATACACGTGAGTTTGTGATTTGTCATATTATCACAAACTCATACCTGCAATCATTCATATGAGTGATTGAACGGTAACAAATACCCTCACATGTTAATAGGAATGGTCATATGAATGAGCGTATGAGAAAATGCACATTCATATATACATACGTACATACATTTAAGCATTCATACATATAATTGAATGAATGTATGTTTGAACTTACGTTCGTTCATTCAATTGGTTGATCGATTAAACGCTTAAACGTATGGGCACAACAATGGCTACTCAATAGGAGTCTGTGATATAACCAGTTGATAACCAATTGCGTTTTTTTCAGAGTCCCATGCTTTGGCTTCTTTAATAGGGAAAGCCATTCTGGCTACGACCAAAGCGCATAGCGGACATTTATACTCCTAACAACATTCCGAACAAACGAGATATTCAAAAAGTTCATTGAGCAATTAAAAAGTCATTCCTTAAAGTGGATGAATCTCACTCACAATCAAATAATGATGATGAACGTCTGTTTATTGCAAGGTATGTTTTATGCAGCATGAAATCGGATTTGCTGCATAAAACCCTTGCATTGCTCAGTGTTGCGATTACTCCAAAGTCGTAATCACCATTTAAAAACCTGCGGTTGGCAGTTTCCAACCATACCACTAAATATCCACCAAATGAAACAAGAAAGTAAGAAATCAGGTCGCCTGGCAAAAGTAGATGCAACCACATTACGTTGCTCAGTCAATTTTAATGCCACCGAAGAAGCAGCTCTTCTAAGAATGCGCGAGCAGTCTGGCGTAGCATCTCTATCGACATTTATCAAGATGCAACTCTTCGGCAAAACGTTTAAGGAACACCACATCGATGACAATACCCGCATCTTCATTGACAAGCTATCTTTTCTCAACGCCCAGTATCGTACAATAGGTGTTGAATATGACTCTGTCGTTAAGTTACTCCGTCAACACTTCACTGAGAAGAAAGCCATGCAAGCTCTCTACAAGCTGGAGCAAGCCATCATCTCACTGGTAAAAGTCAATCGCCAAATCGTCTCCCTTGCCAACGATTTTGACGCCTACTGGCGCGAAAAAGACCGAAAATAAACCTTACGTACCTGAAAAGCAATATGTTTCACAACATAATCTTTTGTCAGCTTAAGAATTATTTATAACTTTGCAAATAACATCAAGAAATTGTCCCATGTCAACAGAAACAATAGATAGAGAAACAGAACGCATCAATCGGCTAAAAGTAGTTTTAGCTGAAAAGAACCGTAAAGGGAAATGGCTTGCCGAACAGTTAGGCAAGAACGAAGCAACGGTGTCTCGTTGGTGCTCTAATACAGCTCAGCCATCTCTTGAAATGCTCGCCAAAATCGCATCTATTCTTAAAGTTGACCTTCGCAGTTTAATCAACAGCGGCAATATTGATTGAATATGGCAAAGAAAGTAGCAAAGCAGAAAGAGGAAGTCCTCGAAGACATATTGTTCAGTTGTCGTGACAGTCTGCGCGGTAGAGCCGCGCTGACTGATAAGCGAGACATGCTCCTGACACTTGTATTTCTCAAATTCATTTCTGAACGCTACCACGATAAGCGGGCACAAATCCTTGCCGAGTATGCCGACGACCCTGAGTTCGCCGAAATCATGGCGAATAAGCGGTCGGCTTACGGTCAAGACGGCGTGTTTATGCTTGAAGACGCAACCGACTGGGAGCAACTTAAACTCATCGAGCCAAAAGCTCTTGCCGTTGCACTTGACGACGCTATGGCAAAGTTGCAGGTCTCTGACGAAAAACTCAAAGGTGCTTTGCCATTGGGTCTCTTTGTCAATTCCGGCACCGAGGGCAATGTCCTCAAAAAGGTCATTGACGAAATCGACAAGATAGACCACAAGAAATTTCAGGAACGCGACCTTATCGGGCGTGTCTATGAATACTTCCTCCAAGCCTTCGCCCTCAATGCCAATAAAGAGGATGGTGAATTTTACACGCCCAAGAGCATTGTGGAACTGATTGCCACCTTCGTCAATCCGATGGATGGCACTCTCTACGACCCGTGCTGTGGTTCGGGCGGCATGTTCGTGCAGTGCGCCAAGTTTGTCGAGAAGCATGGCGGCAACTCTATTGGCGTTAATGTGTTCGGCCAGGAGTCAGACCCCACGACATTTCGCCTCGCCAAGATGAACCTCGCAGTGCGTGGCATTACCTACCATCTCGGCGAACGTCACGCTTCGACGTTCACCCACGATATGCACCGTGGGCTGACGTTCGATTACATAATGGCCAACCCACCCTTCAACCTCAAGAAATGGTATGAGTCGAGCCTCGAACATGATGCTCGTTGGGCTGACTATGGTCGTCCGCCGGAGAGCAATGCAAACTATGCATGGATCCTCCACATGCTCTCGAAGTTAAAGCCCGGCAAAGGCATAGCAGGTTTCCTGCTCGCCAACGGAGCTCTCGACGATGAAGACACCGTCGCCATTCGTCAGAAACTCATCGAGGAAGACAAAATCGAGGCGATTATCGTGCTTCCTCGCGAGATGTTCTATTCCACCGACATTTCCGTTACCCTTTGGATACTCAACGAAAATAAGAAAGGGGTACAGCGCGACGGCAAACTCCTGCGCGACCGCAGCGGCGAAATCCTCTTTATGGATTTGCGCTCATGGAGTCAGAACATCTACGAAAAGAAATACGTCCGCCTCTCCGATGAGCAGATTGCCGCAGCACATAAGATTTACACCGACTGGCAGACCATAGCCCAGCCGGGAGAATATGCTCAGCCGGAATTTTACCGCGCCGTCATTAAGGACACCATCGAAAAGAATGGATGGAGTCTTGTGCCGAGCCGATATATCGAGTTTGTAGACCGTGACTCTAACCTCGACTTTGAGGACGTTCTTGCCAAAGCCGGAGCAAAGGTCAAAGACCTTCTCGATTTGCAAGAGAAAAACCGCACCTCACTGATTAACGCACTTAAGTCTATTGGCTATGACGCGGAGTAAGGAAGTGAGATGGGTTCGGATTCGTGAGTTTATTGTGGTTTCAGATGAAACTAATAAACTCAACTTTAATCTGCCAGTAATGGGTCTTAACAAGGATAAACAAATGATGCCAACAGTGGCAAATCTGGATGGTGTAAACCTATCCAAATATAAAGTCGTGGGAAATGGTACATTTGTTTTCAGTGGGATGCAAACAGGTAGAGATGTTTGCATACGTATCGTGTTAGCGACTAATCCTGACCCGGTTTTAGTTTCACCTGCTTACACTACTTTCGTTCTCAATCCTGAGAAAGGCTTAATTTCTGAGTATCTTTTCTTATGGTTTGACCGAAAGGAGTCTGACCGTTATGGTTGGTTTATCAGCGACTCCAGTGTCCGTTCAAACCTTGATTGGCCCCGTTTCCTTGACATCAAGATACCGGTGCCGTTTAAGGATGGGGAGCCAGATGTTGAGCGTCAACGTGAAGTGGTGGACGTTTGGCAGGGGCTTCGCCGCCTCAAAGAGGAGAACGATGCTCTTGCGACACCGCTGCTCGAACTCTGCCAAGCCAAAATGGACGAACTCAAACATACCGCCCCAATGGTCACACTCGGTCAATACATCGAGCAGACGAATATCCCAAATTATTCTTATGGCTTATCCAAAGAATTGGTAATGGGTATGACAATAACAAAAGAAGTCATACCAACAAAAGCAAAAATTAAGGACACCGATATCTCAAAATTTAAGGTTGTGTTCCCCGAAGAATTTATTTATAATCCGCGAACTCACGGAGCAAAGATTGGACTCGGCATGAACGACTCTAATGACCCATTTCTAATAAGTTGGAACAATACATCTTTTAAGGTTATGGATAAAAATGAATTTAATCCAACCTTTCTATACATTTGGTTTTGTAGACCTGAATGGGATCGAGAGGCATGTTTTAGGTCTTGGGGGTCCTCCACAGAGGTCTTCGCTTGGAAAGAGTTTGTCACCATGAAAGTACCGAAACCGTCAATCGAAATTCAGCGAGCAATCGTTGACATCTACCATTGCGCGCGTCAAGCAAAGCAAATTGCCGAAGAAGCATCACAACAATTAAAAACAATCTGTCCTGCCCTCATGCAGTACATAATTCATTCCGACGATGTTAGATAATCACATACTTAACTTAGGCGAGAATATTAACTTAGACAACATCACACATTTCACTTGCCCGATTTGTGGGAAAAGGTCTTTAATATCTGAGTGTGAAACCTTCGAGCAGAAGGATAAGACTCTGCGAAAAGATAAAAAAGTTGTGTCCGGAGCTTTGGGCAAGCAATACATCCAAACTACGGAGGTTTATAGCGCGTACCATATCCGCCAATGTAAACGCTGCGCAAAAAGGATGAAAATGAAATTTTACATTTCAGGTCTTACCTTCTTGCTTATAATCCCCGCAATTTTGGGATTTATACAGGCAAGTTGGGGCTCATTTTTTGGCGCAATGTTTTTAGGCTTCTTCGTTTTCGCCATATCCTGCTATTTTATAATGCCAAGCGTAGATATAAATGATGCGCGAAAGAAAAATGCCATAGAACCACCTAAGTATTTCTGATATGTCTAAGAGAGGTAAGTTTTACGAGTCTGAATACGAGAAGGCAGTCGTGGAGTTGCTTCGTGCCGAGGGTTGGCTTTTAACCCACGGCGACGAAGTGCCGAACCGCCGCTTGGATGAAGCCCTCATCGAAGACGATTTACGAGCTTTCATCAATGCCAAATATGAAGATAAGGATCTGACCCCTGACGAGGTCAATTCCATTGTCGCAAGACTGCGCAACACTGGCGGCGCCACCGATTATGAAGCCCTCTACAATACCGTCGCTCTATATCGCAACGGCTTCGACTTTGTTTATCCCGACGGGCGCGCTCCCTCTTTCCACCTTGACTTTCTCGACTTCGACAACCCAACCCACAATATCTATCGCGTAGTCAATCAATACGAGATGCACCAAGGTCAGGAGGTGCGCATACCTGACATAATGCTTTTCATCAACGGCATACCTGTCGGTATCGTTGAATTGAAAAATCCGACAGATGTAAACGCCACCATACGCGACGCGCACACGCAGATTACAGTCCGCTATATGCGCGACATTCATAATCTACTCAAATACTGCGCTATCGCCGTCATCTCCGACGGCTCAAACTCGCGGCTTGGCTCCACGGTGTCGCCCTACGAGTTTTTCTACGCTTGGAAAAAGGTTAAGAATGAAGACGAACCGTGCAAGGGTGTCGCCGAACTGGAGTCTCTCATCAAGGGCGCACTCGCTTCAAAACGCTTGCTGAGCATTATCCGCGACTTCGTCTATTTCCCTGATCACGACTTCGCCATGAAAAAGGAAATTGAGGTCGTGTGCCGCTATCCGCAGTTCTTCGCTACCCGAAGACTACGCGACAACATTATGCTGCATCTCCGCTCCAACGGTGGAGACGGTAAGGGAGGTACTTATTTCGGCGCCACCGGCTGCGGAAAGACATACACCATGCTTTTCCTTGCGCGCCAACTTGCTTTGCGCTGCAAAGACAAGGTCGGCTCTCCGACAGTGCTTATCATCGTTGACCGCGAAGACCTCGAAACGCAGACCGGCAAACTCTTTATGAACTCTGTTGGCTTCCTGAGCAACGGAGATGTCAAGACTTTTGAGAGCCGCGACGACCTGGCGCAGCAACTCAAAATGCGCACACAAGGCGGAGTATACATCACCACCATTCAGAAGTTCTCGGAGCAGACAGGACTCCTGAGTGAGCGCAGCAACATCATCTGCATTTCCGATGAGGCTCACCGCACTCAGAACAATACCGGCTCTAAACTCAAAATCGTAGATCGTAAGAAAGGCGAGGAAGAACCCTTCGACCCTCAGAAAGAGCAGAAACTCGGCGCGTTTATAACATATGGCTTCGCCAAATTCCTCCGCGATCCGCTGCCTAACGCTACTTATGTGGGGTTTACAGGAACTCCAATAGACGAAACAATCCACGTGTTCGGCGGAGTGGTAGATAAATATACTATGCGGCAGGCAAAGGAGGACGGTATCACCTGCGATATAAATTATGTGCCGCGGATGGTTCGTGTCAATCTCGACGAGGAGCAGAGCAAACTCATTGAGCAATACTATAACCGTTGTGAGGAAGAAGGAGCTAAAAGCGAGGATGTCGATACGAGCAAGCGCGCTATGTCGAGCTTGAATGTAATTCTCGGCAATCCCGACCGTCTCGATCGCATGGCTCGCGACATTATCTCTTATTGGGATAAACGTCTCGAAGACCAACCCGACCAGTTGCAAAAAGCAATGATTGTTTGCAGCGACCGCACAATCGCTTTCAATCTCTACAAAATACTTCTCAAATATCGCCCGGAATGGGGCGAAGCAGTCAAGGCGCTTGACGAGAGCAAATTCACGGAGGAGCAGTTACGAGCTATGGAAGCCGTGCCATATGTGAATATCGTCGCCACCCGCGACAAGAATGACCCTCGCGAAATGTATGACCTTCTCGGCGACAAGCAGCACCGCAAAAACCTTGACCGTCTCATCAAGGACGAGTCCTCCAATTTCCATATCGCCATTGTTATCGATATGTGGATTACAGGTTTTGACGTGCCGAGCCTTACCGTGCTTTTCAACGACAAGCCACTGCAAAAGCATACTCTCATTCAGACAATCAGCCGCGTCAACCGCGTCTATCCTGGCAAAGAGTGTGGTATAATCGTGGACTA
>OFFE01002109.1_pt1 | contig 12515 bp, 12 predicted proteins | sample 1521371 | NCBI WGS metagenome assembly OFFE01 (sample SAMEA3504131, study PRJEB24116) | mouse gut metagenome | biome: mouse gut; feature: mouse-associated habitat; material: faeces | place: Denmark | collected 2011 | reverse complement strand
TGTCTGCGCGGCATCCACAAACTTGACATGTGCAAAAGGCCGCGCAGAAATGGAGGAAAGGATGAAAATTTTAGTCATAGGCGGCAGTTATTTTTTGGGCAGGGTTTTTGTCATGCAGGCATCGGGAAAGCATGAGATTACGGTGCTGAACCGGGGAACTTACTCCATGGAGAATTTCGGTGTGAAGCAGATCCGGGGTGACCGGAGGGATGAGACGCTCTGGCGCCGGATGGAGGAAAGGTATGATGCCATTGTGGATTTTTGTGCGTATGAGGAAGGGGATATCGCGAAGGTACTCCAGAACATGGCAGGAAAGGTAACGCAATATGTCCTGATCAGCACAGTGGATGTGTACCAGAGAGGCACCGGGAAAAAGAAGGATGAGGACACGGCGCTGGAGACAAGGAACTTTCCCGGGGAGGCCGGGGCCTATATTGCGGGAAAAGTGGCGCTGGAGCAGGAACTGAGGGTGGAGTGTGCCCAGAAGGAGATAGAATATACTATATTACGTCCTGCAATAGTCTACGGACCGTACAATTATGCACCCAGGGAGTCGGCATACATTCAGCTGCTGGTACAGAATCATATTCTGCCCCGGATCACGGATGCTGAAGGAAGCTTTCAATGTGTTTATGTAAAAGATGCGGCAGAGGCCGCACTGAAATGCCTGCTGCAGGAAAAGGCATATGGCCAGGCATACAATCTGTGCCAGGACCAGGTCATGACATATGCGTCTTTTCTGGAAGCGCTGAAAAATGCGGCAGATGTGGAATTTGACGAAATTCCGATTACGGTGGAGCAGGCCCGCGCCCAGGGGATTCCGCTGCCGTTTGCGGTGACCGGGGAGGAGTCGGAACTTTGCTGCAACGAGAAGGGCAAAAAGGAGATGGGATTTGAGTATATAGATTTTCAGGAGGGGCTGGCCAGAACATACAGGGCTTTCAGGGGCGTGTTCCGGCAGGAATGAGAGAAAGGGATCTTGTTGTAATCAGGCAGCAACAGAGGAGTTTTTTCATTTCGTGTACAAATATTAATTAAAAATTAAACAAACAAGATACATTTCTGCATTATATTGTATTTATGAAAAACAGAAGGAACCGTTTGGGTGTACTTTATAAACGGTTATGAAACTTGTACATGCAGGCCGGCTGCTGCAGGAAGGCAGAAGGGCTGGAGAGACTTTCATAAATATCGGAAATACAGAGGTGTAGAGGATGGCAAGGCAGAACGAGGGTGCACGGAAAAGAGAAGATTATGAGGAGTATGCGGACAGGAGAAATCCGTATCTGGCAGATTATGCGGCACAGCGCAGCCGCATGAGGAGTCCCCAGAGGAGGGCGCAGGTTTCCTCCGGACGCAGGAGAACGGAAAGGGATACGGAAGAGGACAATGTGATTATGATGCCCTGGGATCACGATGCCACCGATAAGATGAAGCAGGGAAAGCAGGCGTACCTGGAAGACGACTGTGAAGAAAGGGGATACGCACAGAGGCAGCGCCCCGCACCGCAACGGGAAGACGACTGTGAAGAAAGGGGATACGCACAGAGGCACCGTCCTATGTCATATGGGGAAAGAGACCATGGGGAGTGGGGATATGCGCAGAGACAGCGCCCCATGTCGTACCTGGAAGACGGCTGGGAAGAAGGATATGCGCAGAGACAGCAGCGCCCCGCGCCGCGCCGGGAAAGAGACGGTGGGGAGCGGGAATATGCGCAGAGGCAGCGCCCCGCGGCGCACCAGGAAAGAGACGGTGGGGAGCGGGAATATGCGCAGAGACAGCGCCCCGTGTCGGCAGGGGAACGCACATATGATGAATATGACACTGATGACAGAAATGCTCAGGCACGGGGAAGACGGCAGGTGTCCCGGAAGGAAAGCACGGAAGAAAATGTCTTTTATACAGGAAAGCGTTCCGCGGCGGAACAAAGGGAGAATGCCTTCTACATAGGAAAGCGCGCAGGGGAAAACGGTGGAAATACACCGTATGAAAAAGATGACAGAAGTGTCAGAAGTGCCCGGAAGGCAGTTTCCGCAGTCAGTATGCCGGTTTCCCGGCCCCGGACATTGTCAGGGCCCGTCGTGGGAAGGAGAAGCGGCGCGGCAGTGCGTCCCAGGGTTCCCAGGGGGGATTTTTCCGGATATGGCTTCCGTCCGGATACCAGGCGTCCTACCCGGGCACGCCGCAGAAAACGTGCGCAGAGACAGCAGTTTATGGTAGGGGTATGGATCCTGTGTATCGTAATACTGGCAGGATTCTATATCTTTAAGAACAATCAGGCAGCGGAGGCGGGAAACATGGGGGAGGGTTCCGTGCAGTCTTCTGGAGGAAACAATACGGGGGCAGGGGCTTATTCCGGCGCCATGGTTCAGGGGCTTCCGTCGGAGGTGTTTGAAGGCCATCCCCGGTGGGAAGAAAACTTTCTGACACCCAATGAATACTCCAGGCCCGGGGATGCACTGGAGACGGTGACAAATCTTTTTGTACATTATACCGCAAATCCGGGAACCAGCGCCGCCCAGAACCGCAGTTATTTTGAGCAGCAGAAGGACACTCACGAGGTCAGCGTCAGTTCCCATTTTATCATCGGCTATGATGGGGAGATTATCCAGTGCGTGCCCCTGGACGAGATCGCCTACGCGGTGATGACGCGGAATTATGATTCCATATCCATCGAGTGCTGTTATCTGGCGGAGGATGGATCCTTCACCCAGGAGACCTATGATTCCCTGGTTTCGCTGCTGGCATGGCTCACGGAGGCCTATGGGCTGGATTCGGAAGATATTCTGCGCCATTATGACTGCGGCGGCAAAAAATGCCCGATTTATTATACGGAACATGAAGATGCATGGGAACAATTGAAAAAGGACGTGGACAAGCTGTAGAATCTTTGTTAAAATAGACCTTGCCGAAAAATGAACCGGGCAGGAAGACTGCCCGGGCCGTCATGGACAAGGAGGGGCAGGATGAACATTTTATCACCGTCTATTTTGGCAGCAGATTTCAGCAGGCTTGGGAAACAGATCAAAGAGGCAGAGCATGCAGGCGCGCGGTATCTGCATATCGATGTGATGGATGGGGTCTTTGTGCCGGATATTTCTTTTGGAATGCCGGTCATTCTGTCCATACGAAAATGTTCCGACATTTTCTTCGATGTCCATCTGATGATCCACAAACCGGAGCGGTTTGTGAAGGAATTTGCGGACTGCGGGGCGGATCTGATCAATTTCCATCTGGAGGCCACGGAGGATGTGACCGGGACAATACAGAGAATCCGCTTTCTGGGAAAGAAAGTGGGGATTACCATAAGCCCGGAAACGCCTGCGAAGGCGGTGGAACCATATCTTAAGCTGGTGGACATGGTTCTTGTGATGACGGTGAAGCCGGGATTCGGCGGCCAGAAACTGCTGCCGGAATGTCTGGGGAAAGTGCGTGAAGTCCGTTCCATGGTGCTGGAAAAGGGATTGAGGACGGACATTGAGGTGGATGGCGGTATCCGGCCGGACAATGTGGAACTGGCCCTGGAGGCGGGAGCCAATATTATCGTGTCCGGTTCTGCGGTTTTCCAGAACCGGGTTTCGGAAAATGTAAAGAGTTTTATGAATATATTGGGGCAGGACAAATATAAAAGGTAAGGCTTTGCATACTTTCGGCTGAAAATAGAAATAAAGGAAAAGGATTGGATAAGGGGGTGGAAGTATGCATTTTGACGGAATCGGCAGGGATCATGGGAGAGAGGTGCACCATGTGACCAACTGCATGCACGATCATGCCCATTACAGGAAAGAAGAGTCCGGTGCGTCATCGGCGTCTTCCGGCGCTGCTTCCCAGGCAGTACCGGAAGCGCCCCCGCAGCCGGAAGGGCAGTTTTCCCTGTCGGCATGGCTGGAGAAGACGCTGGGAAACGGAAAAAGGCTTTTGAAGAGCATCTGGGGTTCCAGTGAGGCCGTGGGCGATGGGACAAGAACGGATGGGGCACAGGCCCTGATGGAAGGCCGGGAGGGCAGTGCGGCGGATGTGGCAGGCGCAGGTCCTGCGGGCCGGGAAAGCCATGTTCCGGACCCTGCCGGCATCTTACATCCGGGGCAGGTGGCGGCAGCTTCCACGGCAGTGGCTCCTCCCGGAAGAGTGGAGGAAAATCCCTATTTTGCGCCTGTCAATGAAGCGGGCGGGCAGGAAAAGGGCATTTGGCAGAAAATAAAGGTGAAGTTCAAGGATGTGACCGGACAGCTGACCGGGCATCTTCCGGGGAATTTTTTCAACACCCACAATAAGGATTCTTTTCAGGCAAAGCAGGAAAAACCGAAGGAAGATTTGCGCAAACACAGTAAGTTCCGGGGGGATAAACTGGAAATAGACTGTATTTTGACGGATGACAGTTATCTTCTGGATTCTTATGACCGGAAAGGGGAGTACAGCAGGCTGTCGGCGAAGTGAGAATTGGTTATTGACAGTCAAGAGGTTTTTGTGATACCATTTTTAATTAAGAGGGCATACGGGCTCGTCTTCTGGTGCAAGATAGGCAGTAGGAGACGGGCTTCTTATTTACCTTGTATGAAGTCTGTTATAAAACATGCATACAAGGTGCCGAAGGCACTTTTTGATGTGCCGTACAGGAGAAATAAGAGAGGAGAAATGAGATGGAAAGCAAGGGAAAATACTATCTTACCACAGCCATTGCCTATACCTCGGGCAAGCCGCATATCGGCAACAATTATGAGATCGTGCTGGCAGACAGCATTGCGCGGTTCAAGAGAATGGAAGGCTATGATGTTTTTTTCCAGACAGGGACGGACGAGCACGGGCAGAAGATTGAGCTGAAGGCACAGGAAGCGGGCACCACCCCCAGGGAGTTTGTGGACCAGGTGGCGGGCGTTATCCGGGGACTGTGCGATATGCTGAATATTTCCTATGACAAGTTTATACGGACTACGGATGATTATCATGAGGCGCAGGTACAGAAGATTTTCAAAAGGCTGTATGACCAGGATGATATCTACAAAGGCGCCTACGAAGGGATGTACTGTACGCCCTGCGAGTCCTTCTGGACGGAGTCCCAGCTGGTGGACGGCAAATGTCCGGACTGCGGCAGGGAGGTGAAACCTGCCAGGGAAGAGGCCTATTTTTTCCGTATGAGCAAATATGCGGACCGGCTCATCAGACATATCAACGAGCATCCGGAATTTATTCAGCCGGTGTCGCGTAAAAATGAGATGATGAACAATTTCCTGCTGCCGGGACTGCAGGACCTGTGTGTGTCCAGGACATCTTTTCAGTGGGGGGTTCCCGTGGACTTTGACCCGGGGCATGTGGTGTATGTGTGGCTGGACGCGCTGACCAATTACATCACGGGCATCGGCTATGACGCGGAGGGAAACAGCACGGAGCAGTACCGGAAATTCTGGCCCGCTGACCTGCATCTGATCGGAAAGGACATTATCCGGTTCCACACCATATACTGGCCCATTTTTCTGATGGCGCTGGGAGAACCCCTGCCCAGGCAGATTTTCGGACATCCCTGGCTTCTGATGAACAGCGGCAAGATGAGCAAATCCAGGGGAAATGTGATTTATGTGGATGACCTGGTAGATTTCTTCGGGGTGGACGCGGTGCGCTATTACATGCTGCATGAGATGCCTTTTGAAAATGACGGCAATGCCACCTGGGAGCTGATTGCGGAGCGGACCAATTCCGACCTGGCAAATACCCTGGGCAATCTGGTGAACCGCACCATTTCCATGAGCAATAAATATTTCGGAGGCATTGTGGCCAACAAGGACGCAGCGGACGAGGCCCTGGACGGGGATTTAAGGGCGGTTGCCACGGGGGCTTACCGGAAGGTCACGGATAAGATGGCAGACTTAAGGGTGGCGGACGCGCTGACAGAGATTTTTGCGGTCTTTAAGCGCTGCAATAAATATATTGACGAGACGGAGCCCTGGGTTCTGGCAAAGGATCCCCAGAAGGCAGACCGGCTGTCCACAGTGCTCTATCATCTGGTGGAGGGAATCTGCATCGGCGCATCCCTGCTGCAGCCTTTTATGCCTGAGACGGCAGAACGGATTGCCGCACAGCTAAACACGGAATTGCGGGGATTTGACCGGCTGGAAGAGTTCGGACTTTATGAAAACGGTACGAAAGTGACGGAACAGCCGGAAATTCTGTTTGCCAGGCTGGACATGAAGGAAGTGGAGAAACGGGACCTGGAGATTGCGGCGGCCATGCAGGCTGCGGCTCCGGCAGAAGAGCAGGCGCAGGAGCAGGAGCCTGTCATAGACATTGAGGCAAAACCGGAAATTTCCTATGAGGATTTTTCCAGAATGCAGTTCCAGGTGGGGGAGATCCTTTCCTGCCAGGCCGTGCCCAAGTCCAAAAAGCTGCTTTGCAGCCAGGTAAAAATCGGCAGTCAGGTGAAACAGATCGTGTCCGGCATCAGGGCATACTATTCCCCTGAGGAGATGGTGGGCAAGAAGGTGATGGTGCTGGTAAACCTGAAGCCTGCCAAGCTGGCGGGAGTGATGTCGGAAGGCATGATTCTGTGTGCGGAGGATGCGGAGGGCGGCCTGGCCCTGGTGAAACCGGAGAAGGATATGCCTTCAGGCGCGGAGATCGCCTGACAGGAAAAGGGATGTGGGGCAGGGCGGGATTTGCCGGACTGTCCCACGGCGGCAGTATGGAGGTTGTCTGATGCTGAAAGAGGAATTTTATTTTGACTCCCGGGAGGGGAGCGCGAAGATTCATGCCGTGAGGTACTGTCCCGGGGAAGGGCGGGAGGTTCGCTGTGTCCTGCAGATTGTCCACGGTATGGCAGAGTATGTGGAACGTTATGAGGAATTTGCACGGTTTCTCACGGAAAAAGGGTATGTTGTCACAGGGGAGGATCATCTGGGACACGGAAAATCCGTGGGGAAAAACGGAAAATACGGATATTTCTGCGAGAAGGATCCGGCCACGGCCCTGGTGGAAAATGTCCATGGACTCAGAGTGCTGACAGAAGAAAAATATCCCGGTGTCCCTTATGTACTCATGGGACACAGCATGGGCTCCTTTATCACGAGGAACTATATGTTCTGCCACGGGGAGGGGCTCTCCGCCGTGGTGATCATGGGAACCGGGATGGAAGCTGCCGCTACCGTGAAACTGGCAAAATGTATGACGGGAATCCAGAAAGTTTTTCACGGAAGCAGGTACACAAGCCGCATGATTGACAAACTGGCTTTCGGCGTCTACAATAAAAAGATAGAGAATCCGCGGACCAGCTTTGACTGGCTGAGCCGGGAGGGAGAACGGGTGGATCAGTATATGGCGGATCCGGAATGCGGTTTTATTTTTACCGTAAACGGTTTCGGGGCTTTGTTTGAGCTGATCCTGAGACTGTACAGCAGGGAGAACCTGAGCCGTGTCCCGAAGAAACTGCCGGTATTCATGATATCGGGGGACGCGGATCCGGTGGGCGCCTACGGAAAAGGCGTCCTCAGGGCAAAGGACTCCCTTGCAGCGGCGGGATTGGAAGATATCACGCTGAAAATGTATGATGGCGCCAGGCACGAACTCCTCAACGAGACGAATCGTGTTCAGGTCATGAGGGACATTTCCGGCTGGATAGAGGACAGAGTGTTGTACAAAAGAGAAACACGGGAAAATGGATAGGCCATCAAATTTACACAATACTGTATGTGCGGAGCGTAAAAGTGATGGATATAAGAAAGATGAGGATGCCTTATGAGGTGAGATGGGCAAGGAAAGAAGAATGGAGTCCTGCCATAAAGATGATCTGGAGGACTTTCATGAAATTTGAGGGGAAGGATTATACGGAAGAGGGCATTAAGCGTTTTTTCGAGTTCATAATGGATGAAGAACTGTATCTTTTGTTTCTGAAGGGGGAATACAGGCTGATGGTGGCCCTGGACAGCGGGCATGTGATCGGGGCAGGTTCCGTCAGGGACAAAAACCGTCTGTCACTTTTATTTGTGGACGAGGCATATCACCGCCGGGGAGTGGGAAGCGCGATTCTGAAAAAACTCTGTGAGTATCTGTCAGAGGTGGGAGAGCGCTATATGTCACTGCACGCGGCGCCATATGCGGTAAACTTTTACAGAAAACAGGGATTCCGCGCAGTGCGGCCGGAGATGGAATTCTGCGGTATACGAGTGACACCCATGGAAAAGGTGTTTTGAGAACAGGAGGAGGAACGGTATGAAACTTTTTGATCTGGAGAGCCCGCTGATGCAGGTGCTGAACAAAGTGGCTGATCTGATGTGGCTGAATGTCCTGACGCTGATCTGCTGTATTCCCATTGTCACGGCAGGGGCTTCCATGACGGCAATGCACTATGTGGCCCTGAAGATGGCAAGGAATGAGGAATGCTATATCGCCAGGGATTTTTTTAAGTCATTTAAGCTGAATTTTAAGCAGGCTACGGGTATCTGGCTGATCATGTTTTTTATCATTCTGGTGCTGGCGGGTGATTTTCTCATCATGAAGAATATGGAAATGAAATTCGGCAGTGTGATCAGGGTGATACTGATTGTCATTGCGCTGCTGTTTTTGTTCACATCCATGTTTGTGTTCCCGGTGCTGGCAAAATTTGAAAATACCGTGATGCGTACCATCAAGAATGCCTTTTTTATCGGAATCATGCAGTTTCCCAAGACCATACTGATGATGATACTGGCAGTGCTGCCGACGGCGGTGTTTTTGCTGTTTCCACAGATTACCCCCATTGTGTTCTTTTTCGGTTTTTCCGCTCCCGCATGGGCTTCCGCGAAACTGTATTCCGGTTTTTTCAAAAGACTTGAGGCCCAGATCCTGGAGGCAAATGCGCCCGTGGAAGCGGCAGGGGAGGGGGAAGAGGATGAAAGAATCTTCAGGGATGAACTGGATGAGAGCCTGGTAGAAGAGAACCCCGGAAACCAATGACATGTACAAAGTGCATAAAAAGAAAATACTAAATTGTGCATAGTGCCAAACGAAGGGGGAAACACCCTGGAATCTTAGCAAAATTGACAATCAGTAAAAAAATCTTTGTGAAATAGTGGCATGGAATAAATCACGCTTTTTCGTTATACTGTTTGTAGGTGAGGCGGTGCTGCATCATCATAAAAGCTTAAAAATGAAAAACCATGTAAACGTGAAAGGAGTTTTCTATTATGGCAAGTTTATCTTTAAAGAATGTCTGTAAGGTATATCCTAACGGTTTTGAGGCAGTTAAGGATTTCAATCTGCAGATAGCAGACAAGGAATTCATCATCTTCGTAGGACCTTCCGGATGTGGTAAGTCCACCACACTTCGTATGATCGCAGGCTTGGAGGATATTTCTTCCGGTGAATTGAAGATAGGCGACAGGGTTGTTAATGATGTAGAACCCAAGGATCGTGATATTGCAATGGTATTCCAGAATTACGCTCTGTATCCCCATATGTCCGTGTATGACAACATGGCATTTGGTCTGAAACTGAGAAAGGTTCCGAAGGATCAGATTGACAAGATGGTGAAGGAAGCAGCAAAGGTTCTTGACCTGACTCCGCTTCTTGAGCGTAAGCCGAAGGCTTTGTCCGGTGGTCAGAGACAGCGTGTTGCCATGGGTCGTGCTATTGTGCGTAACCCCAAAGTATTCCTTATGGATGAGCCTCTTTCCAACCTGGATGCAAAGCTGCGTGTACAGATGCGTATCGAGATTGCAAAGCTGCATCAGAGACTGGGAACCACCATCATCTACGTTACACATGACCAGACAGAGGCTATGACCCTGGGTACCAGAATCGTAGTTATGAAAGACGGCGTTATCCAGCAGGTAGATACTCCCCAGAATCTGTACGACAGACCTCAGAACTTGTTCGTGGCAGGATTCATGGGATCTCCTCAGATGAACTTCCTGGATGCAAAGGTTAAGGTTACCGGCAATGTTGCCAGCCTTGAGATTGCAGGACACAGCATTGCGCTTCCTGAAGCAAAATCCAAGAAGCTGATTGCAGGCGGCTATGACGGAAAGGTTGTTACCTTTGGTATCCGTCCTGAGAATGTGGATGACGATCCCGAGTTCCTTGCAAAATGCGATCCCAAGTGCGTATTTGAGTCTTCCGTAAGGGTTTACGAGTTGCTTGGTGCAGAAGTTTATCTGTACTTTGATCTGGACGAGTTCCCTCTTACCGCAAGAGTGGCTCCCAGCACCAAGTCAAGACCTGGCGATCCCATCAAGTTCGCATTTGAAGTTGATAAGATCCATGTATTTGACAAGGAAACAGAACAGATTATTACAAATTAGTTCATGTACATCAAGGGGGATGCTTTATCAGCATCCCCTTTTTCAGTATATTATATATTTTTTGTGATATGCTTTTTTGAATTTTCCTTGAATGTATGAGATTTTATTCTATGTGTATGATATAACGGAAAGAGCAGCTTTTTAGTCTGCGGAATAAAAACCGCCTCAGGGGGACGGATAAGAAAGGTGTGGAAACGGAATGATTTCAAGTCAGACAATCCAAATCAGTATAGATGAATTAAAAGCCATCACAAAGGTGGATTTATGCGTATATGATTTAACGGGCGCACCTGTTGCATCCACGACAGCACAGTCAGACATCGCGGCGGATTTGATCAGCGGATTTGCGTATTCGCCTGCGGACAGCCAGGTGATCGGCGTGCATCATCTGCTGAAGATTATGGACGAGGGAGAGCTACTGTATATACTTGTGGCAAAGGGAACAAGCGAAGATGTGTATATGGTAGGCAAGATTGCAGTGTGCCAGCTGCAGAATCTGATCATTGCATACAAGGAGAGATTTGACCGCAATAACTTTTTCCAGAATCTCCTTCTTGACAATTTACTGCTGGTGGATATCTATAACAGGGCAAAGAAGCTCCACATAGAGGTGGCGGTGCCAAGGGCAGTGTTCCTGGTGGAAACCCATCTGGAGAAGGATGGCATTGTGATGGAGCTTCTGAGAGGGATGTTTTCCAGCCATTCGGGAGACTATATTACGGCGGTGGATGAGAGCAGCGTCATTCTGATCAAGGCCCTGGAGACAGACTATACCGGCGAATCCCTGGTGGATGTGGCCAATACCATAGTGGCCATGATGAATACGGAGGCCATGCTGAATGTGAAGGTATCCTTCGGCACAGTGGTACAGGAGCTGAAGGATGTGTCAAAATCTTACAAAGAGGCAAAGATGGCGCTGGATGTAGGGAAGATTTTTTACGCGGAAAAGAATGTGGTGGCATACAGTACGCTGGGAATCGGGCGGCTGATTTACCAGCTGCCGGTAAACTTGTGCAAGATTTTTATAGACGAGATTTTCGGCGAAAATGTACCTTATGATCTGGATGATGAGACGCTTACCACCATCAACAAATTTTTTGAAAATAACCTGAATGTTTCAGAGACTTCCAGGCAGCTGTTTGTGCATAGGAATACGCTGGTGTACCGGATAGAAAAGCTTCAGAAGAGTATGGGACTCGACCTGCGTAATTTTGATGATGCGCTTACGTTCAAGATTGCGCTTATGGTCGTAAATTATATGAAGTATCTGGACAGCATAGGATATTGAGGCATCCGTCCGGTGACTGGCCGGATGCGTTGGGAAATGTGAAAACGGAAGGAAGAATTCCGGGAAACAGTAATAAGTGAGACAACCTCCTGAATATACTTAAATGGAAATTTGAGTATGGCAGGGGGTTGTCTTTATGTTTTATGACAGAAAAATAAAATATCTGGATTATCTGGAAAATGGCGTACGGGTCAGGGGAGCGGGCTATGTGAAGATGGAAGTAAGGGATGGAAGCCTGCGTATGGAACTGACTGTGACGGGTCTGCATCCCACGGATTCATTTACGCGGGATATTTTCTTGTATGCGGGAGAAACCGCAAAGCTCCGTTTTTTGGAAGACCTATGGGCTTTTGGGCCATACGTTATTGACGGTATTTGGCGGCTGATGCTATAATGTTTTGCGTATGCCGGGATTCCGGCGGGGAGGAGCGCACAGATAAAATGAAGATCGTGACTTTTAATATTCGCTGTGACTATAATCAGGATGAGGACAACAATTTTTGTTTCCGCAAGCCCTTGATTCTGGAGAAGCTTCGTCCTACAAGGGAGATTTCTCTTTGATTCGAGGCAGTCTCAGCACTATTGCAGAATCCATGAACGAGACACTATCGGGCTTCCGGTCCGCCGCCGCCCGGCTCTCCGCCATGGCCGAAGATCTGAACGATCAGTCCAGCCAGCTCCATCAGGCCTCTCAGGAGCAGAATCAGTCCACCGAGGCTCTGGTCCACGAAGTGTCCAACGTGAAGGAACAGCTGACCAATGTCACGGTCAACAGCAACGAGACCCGAACCAAGACCAAGGAGATCACCCGCTGCATCCAGAGCGCCAACACGCAGATGTCCGCTCTATCCGGAGCCATGAACGATATCAGCACAAACGCTCAGGAGATAACCAAAATCGCCAAGGATATTGAGGACATCGCCTTCCAGACCAATATTCTGGCCCTCAACGCCGCCGTGGAG
>OFFE01002103.1_pt1 | contig 12545 bp, 10 predicted proteins | sample 1521371 | NCBI WGS metagenome assembly OFFE01 (sample SAMEA3504131, study PRJEB24116) | mouse gut metagenome | biome: mouse gut; feature: mouse-associated habitat; material: faeces | place: Denmark | collected 2011 | reverse complement strand
TGGTGGTCCATCTCGTCGATGGCGTGGAAGGGGCGTGCAAGCCCGGCAAAGGTCAGGTGGCTGCCGTAATGGAACTTTTCGTCCGTGAGCAGCGGCTTATGCGCCCGCAGGTAGTTCAGGCCACGCAGGTCCGGCGTGACGATCCGGACGGCCAGGTCCGCGGCCTCGATGGCGGTGGGCGTGAAGAAGTTGAGCATGTTGGAGCTGCAGTCCAGGATGATGTAGTCCACCAGCTTTGCCGCCTCGGCGATGAACAGCTTTATCTTTTCATACTTCAGCTCCGGGTAGGAGAAGGGGTTCTCCCCGGCGGCGTAGCCCATGACGCCGATGAAGGGGTACTCCTTCAGGATGGTGACGCGCTCCGCCACCAGGGCCGTGTTGATCTCCAGGCCGGTCAGCACGTTCCCGATGGAGGCGCCTGTCTCCAGGATGCGCTCCGGCATCCAGACGGGCAGCATGGGCGTGCTGGGGTCCGCGTTGATGATGAGGGCCTTGTCCTTGTCCGCCGTCAGCACCTTGGCGAGGCAGCAGCAGAACATGGACTTCCCGCAGCCGGGGTTGCCCCATACAGTGATGATCTTTGACATCTGCTTTCCACTCCTTTCATGGATTGCGCAATACGTTCCTGCGCCATTTCAAAATATTCCGGGCAGATCTCCGCGCCCAGGTAGTCCCTGCCGCACAGGGCTGCGGCCACTGCCGTGCTGCCGCTTCCCATAAAGCCGTCAAATACCAGTTCCCCGGGCTGGCTGGAGATCTGGATCAGCCATGACAGGAAGACGGCATTCTTAATGGTGGGATGGCGGATGCGGTGTTTTTTCTGCCAGGTAGAATTGCAGGTCGCCTTGGGGTATTCCCCGCCGAACCAGCAGGCATTGAAGCGGGTCTTATATTTTTTGCTGGCTTCCCGGCCGGCATGGTATCTTGACCCCTCCTTTTTTCGGTTCTGCAGCAGGGTGGTGCGGCTGAATGTCCTCCGCCCTTTCTGGCAGAAGATGATCCACTCGCTGTTGTTGGCGTAGCTTCCCTGCAGGTCGCCGATCCCCCCGACCGTGCCTTTCTCCACCACGAGGCAGTTCTTGATGGAGAAGCCTGCCTCTTTCAGGCAGCTGTAGTGGTAGGGGTAGCAGTCAAAACGGGTGAAGAAATAAGCATGGGCGTCCTCCTGCAGGATGCGCCAGCTTTCCCTGGCAAGATGCCCATAGTCGATGCCGTCGTCCCCGGCAATCGGCGGGTGCGGGCAGCTGGCGAAGCTGTTATGGTAGCCGATGCCGTAAGGCGGGTCTGTCAGGATCATGGAGACGGAGCCGTCCGGCAGCCGCCTGGACAGTTCCAGGTAGTCCATGCAGTATATCTGGTTGCGGGGCAGTCCGGACTCGGGGAATACAGGCAGGGCATTTTCTTCCTTCATATGGTTTTCCTTATTCTTTCCCGGATGTGCTTTCCATGGCTGCATCCGCAGATCCGCCGGTATCAGTGGGGCTGCCTTCCTGCCTGCCGCCGTCATCGGGATCCGCCTGTCCGGGGACGTCCATGGAGGGCTCCAGCTCCCCGTCGGGCAGATCCGTGCCGTCGCCGTAAAGGGCGGCCAGTATCCCGGACTGGCGCTCCAGCAGCTCTTCTGCCAGCTTTCCGTTGCCCCGGCTGACCAGGGCCACATGCAGGACGCCCTCGTTCTCGTAGCGCGTGAGCAGCATGGCCTGTTCAGGGGTGGCGAGCACGGTGATGGTGGCTGTCTGCTGCCGTTCCTCGTCCTCCTCCGGCGGCCTGGTGTAGTCCACGTCGAGGCCTTTGGAGTCGGAGACGGACAGGACCTCCACGAAGCGCAGCTCCGGGATGTCGGACACCGGCTCCAGCGCGTTGTCTTCGTCATAGTGGTAGAGCCGGATGATGTCGCCGCCCTGCAGCTTGTCGGAGAGCGCCGTGGCTAATGTCTGGGTGGTGACGGAGATGGCCACCATGCCGTCCGGGATCGCGTTGAGGGAGAGGTCGGAGGACAGGGGGGCGCTGCTGACCTTCTCCGGAAGGATATAGTCCCCGGGATACAGGTCCGTGGCGGCATAGGTGCCTGCCACGTCCTCGATCCTGCGGGCGACGCTGTCGGGCAGGTTGAAGCCGCCCACCTCCACGATCTCGAGGTCGTCCGCGATGATGGGCGTCCCGCGGGTGACGGCAGCCTTCATGCGCACGATCCCGCAGGTGCTCCTGGTCCTGCTGGTGACGGCAGGGATGGCGATGAATGCGATGATTGCGGCAAGAGCGATGCTCAGGATGCCGTAGATGAAACGGTTGTTCATTTTCATAATGTGTTCAGTCTCCTTATCTGTGCTGGTCTGAGGACAGGTTTGTTTTTATGGCAGGCGGTCTGCGGCCATGGCTCCCGCAGGGGGCATAAAGGACGCGGGCGGCAAGCGGCATGGTTTTCGTGGTGTCCTTTCTAGTAAAAGGGTTGATGCTGTATCAGTGTGGCGGCAAGGCATCCCCAGAACAGGTAGGGCGCGAAGGGGATGTTCCCGGATGTCTTCCTTCTGCATGCCTTCCGGATGCCCAGGTGCAGCAGGGCAAGGAGGCAGGAGAGGGCCAGGACGGCCATCAGCCCGGATGCCCCGTAGGGGATGCCCAGCAGGGCCGCCAGCTTGATGTCCCCGCCGCCGATGCCGCCGTCAGTGGCAAGGGAGACGGAGAGCAGGAGCAGGAGCCCGGACAGGCATCCCATGGCACAGTGCAGCGCAGCTTCCGGAAAGGTGGTTCCTGGGAGGGCATGTGCCGCAAGCGGCAGATAGAGCAGGCACCAGGGCAGGAAGGCGAGCAGGGCGGCATTGCGTATCCTGTGGTGCCTGTGGTCATAGAGGGCGAGGCCTGCCAGGGGGAACATGGTCAGGGCATGGTACAGGGACAGCGGCCTACTCACGGCTGGAGTTCCAGTCATCGAACACGCTGCCCTGGATGTGCACGGAGTCGCTCACGTTGACGGACAGCATCCCGGAGGGCGTCCATGCGTCGATGATGTAGGTGTAGACGGTGTAGGCCCCGCCGTCCGGATACCATACCGGGGTGAAGTGCACGTTCCGGCCATAGGTGGAATATTCATTGGGCTTGAAGGTGAAGGAAGCCGGGTTGCCCCCGCTGCAGGACAGGAGCCTCCAGTACATGTCATAGCCGAACTCCGGGAAATAGGAGACGGCCGTCTGTGCCGGCGCGTAGTGGCTGGCCGGTGCGTTGGCGGAGAACCTGGCCGTGGCATCTTCCCTGATGCCGTAGCCGCTCTTCATGCTGTCGCCCTGCGCTGTGGGGACGATATCATCCGGGTGGACCTCCATGGAGCCGGACAGGGAGGCGTGGTAGGCGGTGGAGGAGAAGTCGTACCAGCCGTGGTCCACCCATTCCCCGTGGTCTGCCCAGCGGCCCCTGTCCACCCATTGTCCATGGCTCTCCTCACAGTCCTGCGGGCAGTGTTCATTGTGCTCCCAGGCTTCCCACTGCATGTCGCTTTCCCACTGCCAGTCTGCCTCCCATTCCCAGTGGAAGTGCCACCTGGCGCTCCAGACGCTCCAGGATGCGGAGGTCTTCTGGGGGTTGGAGGGGAGGGAGGGCATGGAGAAGTGGAGGTTCGTGTCTGTCGCCAGCGGGTCCGGGGGCAGGTTCTCTTCCAGGGAGACGATCCTTGCCACGAAGCTGGTCCTTGCCGTGGACGCGCCGCTGACGGATACCTGTATGGTGAGCGTGGTGGGCTCCGGCGGGGTGTGCCACTTCGCCCAGACCACCTGGGAGCCGCCTGCGGGCATCACGATATCGTTCACGGTGTAGGAGCCGCCGTTGATGTGGAAGGTGACGCTGGCCGGCCTGTCCGGGTTCACCTCTGTGCTGCTTGTCAGGGTGACGCTGGTGATGACGTCCGTGTCCACCCGGTAGGTGTAGTCGGGCGCCTGCAGCATCTCCTCCGGCACGTCCCTGTAGCTGACGATGCCGATGCCCAGGGCGGAGAGGATCTCGGCATCGGACACCTTCCCGCTGGTGGTGCCGGTCCAGGCAGGGTAGCCCAGGTCGGGCGTCTCCAGGAAGATGGACAGCGGCAGGTTCTGGTGGGTCAGGCTGGGCATCGTCCTGCGGAGCGCCCCGTCGGACATCTGGTTGTAGAGGGCCGCTTCCGTGGCGGTCATGGCGTAGTTGAGCCCTCCGTGGGTGAAATAGGCGATAGGCTCGATGGCCAGCTTGTAGGTGCCGGACACCAGCTCCTCGAAAGGGATGCCGGCCTTGTCGGCCACGAGCTGCGCGGCATATTCGGAGCAGAAGTACCGCCGGATGGCCTCCATGGCCGCTCGGGTGCCGCTGTTCCCGCCGCTGATGATGCGCGGCAGCGCGGTGCCCGGCCTGGAGCAGGAATAGGGGTGGGAATCCAGGGACAGGGGAGCGCCCCCGCTGTACTGGAGCTTGCTTATTTTCCCGAAATGCAGGATGTCCCCTGATATGCCGAAGTTGCTCAGGTCGAACGGCGTGGAGGCGGGGCTGCCGTCCCCGGTGACGACGGTGATGTGCACCCCGTCCTGGTTGTGCCACACGTCCGTTGCGGTGCCGCTGCCCATGCCGCCCCCGCCGCCGTCCATGTTCCCGTCCCCGGATGCCAGGGCTGTCATCCCTGCAGGGAGGGCCAGGACCAGGGAGAGGATAAACGGAAGTATCCGTTTTGTCAGTTGCTTCATGTGGTTCTCCTTTCCATAGGAAAAGGACATGGAGTCCGTCCATGCCCTTTCGGTCTGTTCAGTATTCAGTATTCAGTTTCCAGCGTTCAGCTGCCGCCCATGGTGCCGATCTGCTTGTTGATGTCCCCGTCGCTGTCGATGGTGTCCTGCTGGACGCTGCTGGGCGTCACCCAGCCGAAGACCGGGTCGTATACCTGCCCCTGATGGCTGCTGTCGGTGCCGGTATCCCCAGAAGGCGTTTCCGTGCCGGAGCCGTCGGTGGGGCTGTCCTGCGGGGGTGTAGGTGCCTGCGCCTGCTGGACGGGCGGGTCATACTCCGGCTGCCTGTCGGGATCGGTGACGTCATCCGTGGTCATGGGAGGCTCAGAGGGCTTCTCCTGCGTGGCCTCCTCCCTGGTGGAGCTGTCGGAGAGGCTCGTGGTGGAGCCTGTCCCGTCCTCGGAGACCACTGTCTGGGTATTGTCGGAGGCTGTGCCCTCCTGCCGGGTGCTTCCAGGGGCTGCGGAGGGGAGTGTGGCGGCCTCCACGCCAGGGTTCTCCTCCCATCTGTCGGTCTGGTCTGCCTGCTCCGTGGGGGCGGGGGTGAAATCCCTTTCCGGCTCCCGCGTCAGGAGCCAGGCGCCTGCGAGCGCTGCGATGCAGAGAGCGGACAGGCCGCAGATGGCCAGGGTTCTTTTTGCGTCGGTAGGTTTATTGTTCTTTTTCATAAGATAGGGCTCCTTTCGTCTCGTTTCTATTCTATACGCACCGGAGGGCGGAAAGACAACAGCCTTCCCGTCAATATTTCGTATTGTGGGAGCCCGTCAGCGTGATGTGCTGCGTGATGGGCGTGAACAGGTTCCCGAACATCCGGATCCGGAAGGTCGCGTCGCAGTCCACCACATATTCGATCCTGTCGGGATGCTGGCGGAACTGCAGGCTGATGTTGCCCACCGTGTAATCGTCGCTGGTGAGCCGCACCCTCTCCTCCATCCCGCTTATGAAGCCTGCGCGCAGGGCGTCCTGGTAGGCGGCGCTCAGGTGCAGGTCGGCCATGTAGGAGCCGAGGTTCGCTTCCCTCTGGGAGTGGAAGGTGTCCGCATAGATGCGGGCGCTGACGTTGTTCAGCTCCATCTTGGCCGCGTTGCGGATGTTCATGCAGTTGATCTTCACGGAAGCGTACAGGAGCAGGAACGACATCAGCGTGATGGTCGCCAGGATGATGAAGAGCGTGAAGAAGGACATGTCCCCGCGTTCGTTCCGTATGGTCTTCTTGTTCATGCCGCGCCCCCCTATTTCCAGTAGTGCTCGCTGACGCCTGCGCCCTGGGAGCTGACGTTGATGGGCACCAGGCTGAACTTCCAGAAGCCGCCCAGGTAGCAGCGCCCTGTCACCGTGACGTAGAACGGCGTCCCGATCTGGATGCGGCCGGTATTGCCGGGGCCGGACACCTGGTAGGAGAGCCCTTCCACCCCGCCCAGCTGGCCGGAAAGGAAGGTGAAGAGGGAATCGGTCTCCCCGCTGGTGCCGCCGTTCAGCTGGATCTGCTTCACCAGCTGGTCCGCTATGTGGTCCATTTCCTGTTTGGCAGAAATGATGTGGAATACATTGATGATGAATGCCACCAGTATGACTACCACCAGAATGTAGACAAAGCTGCTGATATAAGAGGAGTCGCCTCTCTCGGACAGCAGGAGCCGCTTCAGTTTCTTTTTCAATAGGCCACCTCCCGGATGATGAACAATAGAATCCACGCTTCGCGGGTCTTCTGTTGTCATGAATAAGGAACGCAGGCGGGAAGCCGGGGTGGGGGCCTCTTGCCTGCGTCTCCTGTGTGGCGGGGCCGCATATGGGATGTGGTGTGCCCGCCGGTGTATGGATTATCACGATATCCATTCTAACATATGGGATTTGCGCTGTAAATCGCAATGATGTGCCAGTTTGGGAAAGTTCCGTGCCAATTTTGTGCCAGTGGCGCAGATGGGGAAGAAATGGAATTTTCTTAGACAAATGGGGTTAAGGAAATTTGCAGATTAACAATGTTGAATCTGTCCCTTGTGCTGGAAATCATTTTTAAGTATACTGAAAATACATTTTAAGGAAGATAGGTATAGTATGGGTTCAAAGGTTTTGGCATTGCCCCACTTTTTACAAACCTTGTAGCTAAAGAAACAACACAATTAGCACAGTTAAACAATCGTCCCTCGGAATAAAATACAATATTCCACTACTGGAATCTTCATTGCATTCTTTCCCTGCGAATTATGATAATGTGCCGTACTGTAAAAAAACACATCACAATCACACTGTTTCTTAATACGGTTAACCACTTTCATGATTGAAGCACAGCCATTATCTGAATAGCTCCAGGCACAAATATATCCTTTGCGCAGAACTTCTAGTATAATGTTCTCAAAGCATTCCTCCACCTTTTCGGTATTCCGTGTAGAAAATTCCGTGCTGAATCGTTCCCCGTTTTTCTTGGACCTCATGCGCCCTTTCTTTTCCGACTCAGGATAATCATATTTTACAAGTGTTTCCAGTACATGATAATATCTGCTGTACTCTTCTCTTTTATAAGGTGCGTCCAAATATACAATTACATTTCTGTCAAACAGTCCTTTCATTTCCCTGAGAGCTTTTTCCCATGGTCCGTCTAACAGTGTTACAGGATACCGATATCTTTCGCTGTCTTTTGCGATTGCAGTAAATCTTTTGGAAAATTCGTGCCATACAGATTTCTCCCTTTTTTCAAGAATATATTTTAATGATCTTTGATCGAGATGCCTAGGTTGGGCAAAATGGGCCGAATAAGTGGTTCCTACGCTGCTTACCGTAACAACAAGAGCCCCCAGTGCCCATTCCCGTGTCTCTTCATCTTCGATTTGATCGATGGCATATCGAATACTGTCGATCTGGATGGATTGGGCCAGTCCGAAATAAACATTTGAAAAATAATATGTAAACAGGCAATACGGAGTTAACCTGTGATCCTGCTTCCGCTCCTTAATCAATATCTTCAATTCCTCGGAATTCACGCAATCGGAGGAATATAGTTCAAAACTCTTAATAAAGTCAGAATATTGTTTTAAAACCGTTTCTTTTTCTTTCAGATCCAGATAAAAAATTCGTTCTTCCTCCCACAGAAACTCTGCAAACTTCTGCCTCATAGCCTCCATGTGCTGCTTGTAATTCTGATATATGGATTCTGTCAGCGAAGCGGCAAGGCTTTCCTGATACCCGCTTCCCTGCATTTTGGCAAGTATTCTGCAAAAGCTTTGGGCATCAGAGGCATATACAGGTCCGATTTGGGCAAACGCATTTGAAACGGCGCCGGAACCGCACATGATATCCAGATATTTGCTTTCATCGTTTCCATGTGCAATGATTGATTCTGCAATAAAACCCAGAATTTTCTTTTTGCTTCCCATGAAGGAACTGGTATTTGCAAAAGAAGAAGATTTAATATATTCTAATTTTTCTTTACGGCTGATTACACTTTCTATATAATCGCATACACTCCGGTTCTTTGTCAGAATCGTTACTCCCAGCACATCAAATATTCTGGAACTGCACTCTCCACCCGTTTTACAGCATAATCCCAATACAATATTACGTACAAATACCGGTAGCGCTTTCCGCTCATTGCAATATTCATATAGTAAAATCGTATCGTCGGCTATTTTCAGCATATTTGCAGTGGTGCTTCCGTAATAATCATAAGACTCTGTCTCACATGCGGAAAATCCTTCTTTTAATACCGCCAGCTTTCTGCACACTTCTATGTCCGCATCAAAAAGATACCGATTCGCTCCCTGTTTTATTTCAGCCAGCATAAATATTCTGCATAGCTCATCGATCCATGCGCTTTCTACATCTAGCCCATATTTTTGCTGTAGTATTGGCCTGAATTGTTCAATTGGAATAAAGCATTCATTTTTGATACTCATATACTGCTCCATATCTTTCTTCCTGTATCTCTAATCGTCTCAGCTTACAGCCATATCTTCGGAAAACCGCATTAATATGTTCGAGATTGATATCCTTATAGAAATTGGCCACCCATACAGCGCCTTTTTTCATCCGTCCAAGAACCATCTCTATATCCTCATCCAAAACAGCCATGTGAAATACATAACTTGAAAATACCGCATCAAATACAGGATCCGGCATATTCTTAATCTCTTCTCTTGTCAGCATCTCCAGCCCCCTTTGCCGGGCCTGTTTCCTCATCTCTTCCACCGGTTCATACCCTACGATACTTCCTTGTGCTGTCACCTTTGTGGACAGGCCGCTTCCGCATCCAAAATCCAGAATCTTTTTCGATTGATTCGGGCCTATTTGGATATTAATATGTGATACCAACATGCGTATACACTCGATATTACAATTATCGTCTATCAAATCCTCATAATACGCTCCAAAACATTGATAAAAATCTCTCCACAGCACCGCCTGTTGAAAATAATCAGTCGGTAATACCAGCCAAAAACAATCCATGTAATGAATCATTGTGCCATCATAACAGCTTTGATCCCACAACGATTCTTTCGTAATATAAATATAGAGGCTTTGATACCTAACTAGAAATCGGGTGTTTCGGGATTGAGGGATTTGTTTTTGCGATATGATATAGGAATTCCCACTGTTAAATTGAAACTTCATCTACAATCCCTCGAACAATATTCATGCGTGCTTCTCCTAAAAACATATGCAGACTATGTGCAATATAGGAAACTTGTCCCAGATTGATCGATTCTGATATATCTGTATGTTTCACTTTCTCCCTAATCATTTGAGTTACTTCCTCCGCAAATGTTACCGATGCATACATACTATAGGGAAGGCCTACAATCGCTTCGACAGTGCGCCATGTAAAACTGTAATCTATAGTTATTTTCCCATCTGCAAGTCTGGGCGTCACCCACACCGCAACCAGGCCTAACGGGGAATATCCTTTATCCTCTTCTATTACGTTTGGCACAACCAATATTGCCCTGCGCGTCTCATATTGCCTTTTTGAATCAATGGCTTCAATAATGTGACAAATCATTCCGTCAATCTGTCCACTTTCCTCCAACGGTTTTCTAAACAATCCTTTTCCGTCTCCAAATGTCTCACCATAATAAAGATTCAGTTTTTTCTGGTCATAATAATAATAAATTGGAAGTTTTTTATAAGTAGGCTTCTCCAATACAATCTTAAAATTCGTCAATTCAAATAGTTCTTCTTCGTTTTGATCCAGCATTTTTCGTTCTGGATTATCACGGTATGCATTTCGAAGAATTTCTAGCACCGTAGGGAAAGCTACCTCTATCGATTCTGCCCTGCATCCATCTGTGATATTCAGCTGAATTTTTGTATAAGACAACTTCCGTTCTAAAAAACGACTATTGGGAACTGTATCCTCAGAAAATGACATCGATTTCGCTTTTACCGATAATGCCTTATATGTATGAATAATGATGTCTTCTTCGCTATTGCACCAAACTATATGCTCAGCGAATTTTTCCTGAAACAACATGATATCTTCAACGGTACGGCAAGTCTTTCTCGCAATGTATCTATACTGAAAATCCTGTTCTTTTGAATCACTACTCCACTTTTTTATATTGTTCAGATAAAATAATACTTTCTGAGTATTATCCACATCTCCCCAAATCAGGATATTTACAAGATTGGGTTGATTCTTCATCAGAGATATAAGTTCTGAGATTGCGCCCTCCCAAAAATCAGGGAGACTGCCGCTACTGGTTGGCCGGGTATCCACTTTGACTACTTTGTAAAAAATGTCTATCGGCAAATTCACACTTTTGCTTCCCGCCTGAATTAGTATTGTTTTGCGAATATCCGACTTCTCTTTAGTGGCTTTATCTCGGAATCCTTCCCACTGGAATTCTTCTCCATGATTCTCTCCATGGGTAAAAACAGATTCCCCATCAACTGATACTTTAACACTTTCATTGATTGAGAAACCAATCCTCTTTTCAAGGATTTCCGGCTTATTAAAGATTCCTCTTAATATGGCAAGTCCCAATTCAGCGTCTGAAAATTCTGCCTCGGTATCCCAGTCGCTTTCTTTTGCAGTACAGCGTATATTATTTGTCCAAGTGGGCTTAACCCATTTCAAGAAGTTTTCTACATTCTGTTGAATTTCATCTAATTTTGATTCTTCCGTTAGCTTAACCACATAATCCAAATATGGATTGTGAAAGAGTTGATCATCATGACTGTTCCAGACTCTGACAAATGCCAGTTCCAATGACGGCCACCCATAAGTCACCCCTTTTTGGTTCTTATGTATCCGTATCGAATCCCGATGTTTTTCTACATTTCCTGTCTTGGGCGCATACGCATTTTCTGCCTCCTCGCGCGCCCTGCCAAACTCCATCTCTTCTTCCACAAGGTGAATACCCATAGCCATGGTAAGAAGAATATCTTCTGCATCTTTAAAGATATGCCTCTTTACGCTCTGATACAGCTGTGCCGCAAAGGAAATAACCTCATATGCTTTTTCATAGGGATAAATAATATCAAACTCATCACCATTCTGATGTACCAGAATTCCTTTTCTATTGGTAACCCTGAACAGTAATCTTGAAAATTCAGATAGAACCGCCGTTCCAACCTTGTGGTTGTATTTTGTATTCACCTCTTTAAAGTGATCCAAATCAATCATAAATACTGCTACTTTTCTGCCTTTTTTCAGCCATACCTGCAGAGTGTCATTACATTTCTGAATTAATGATCCTCTGTCTGTTGCAGGTAATCCAGTAACACTGTCACAATACTCTTTATTAATATACAGAGAAAATAACTCTTTTAATTCAGTAACCCATTCATCTCGATTATTTCCCCACGTACGCACTAAAAATTTATAACCATCTTCCAAATCAGTCTTGTTAGAATTACCTGCCTCATCTGTGCCCTCTTTGCCAAAAGAATATTCATATTGTTCCTTATCCACTAGCTTTATTGCAAAAGTCCTGTTGTTGTCCAAATTTTCGATGATTTCCAGAAGACGTTCCTGAAATTGGTCTCCTGTCATAAACCAATTTTTCAGATCATTTTTCAGTTTTTCATTGATTTCCCCCATTTTTTCCCCTTTCAATTCAGCAAAACCTTTTTGCCGACGCCATGACTCGCAACATTTGCAAAAAGCCGGTACCTTTTTCGTATTTGCAGATATAGTCTGCAGCATCGATTGCTGCTTTTGATGAATTCACTACAGCTACACTAATATCAGCTTTTTCAAACAAGTCTATATCATTATTATTATCTCCGATTGCCAGAGTCTTTTTTTCCTCATATTTCTTAAGTCCTTTGAATATTTGGAATATGCTTCCTTTGTTAAATCCCTTTCCTTTAATCTCGATATATCCGTTTCCACTGTTTGTCGCTTCCACCATATCATTTTTGTCCAGGTAGCTCATTACTGCCTCTTTCAATGGTAAATCAATCTGCCTTTCTTCAATTAATATAGCCACGATTCTTTCTGGTATTTGTCTGCTGCTGTTTACCCAAATAATCGGCATGCCGTTAGAATCGTATTTTTTCCCCTTATATCCCATTCCATATACTTTTTCTTGGGTATAGTTTTTTTCCTCGGTGACAAAAGGCATCTCTGATATTTCAAAGGTATATACATAAAGCGAACTCTCAGAATTTATCAAATACTCAAATAGTTCGTCTACAATATACGGCTGGATGACCTGTTTACTAAACACTTTATCTGTTCCATATCCCATGATAACTCCACCGTTGTAAAGAGCGACAGGAATTCCGTCCTTCAAATTCAAATCCTTCATAACCGGTAACGCTCCGATATAAGTCCTGCCCGTTGCAACAGAAAAAGACACATGATAA
>OFFE01002100.1_pt1 | contig 12571 bp, 7 predicted proteins | sample 1521371 | NCBI WGS metagenome assembly OFFE01 (sample SAMEA3504131, study PRJEB24116) | mouse gut metagenome | biome: mouse gut; feature: mouse-associated habitat; material: faeces | place: Denmark | collected 2011 | reverse complement strand
CCGCCGATATTCGCAAACCAGCGTAACCGCTTCGCGCAACGCCTTATTCGTTTTGCCTGCCCAATGCCCAATAGGAAAAATATATTTATATATTTTTCCTATTGGGCGCAGGTCAGGGCTTTCTTACATTATAATGCAAGCACCATTCTAAGGCAAGCGTCTGCCGAAAAAAATTGCGGGATAATCCTGAAACAGGGCGGGGAACATCGTTCCGCCGCCCATGTGTTTCTAAAAATCAAGTATTCTGTATGTATTTTAGCATTTCGATACAAACGGATCCGTATTGATGCTGCAAGCGGATCCGCATTTAACGGCAAGCAGTGCAGCGGCAAAAGGGGGGAAGCTATACCCCGAAGGCTTACGCCTGTGCCAGTTTCTCGCAGTCAATCAAAAGGAGCGTTTTCCCGTCTGCCATAGAAACCATGCCGTTGACAAGTTCCTGCCTGTTTGTCGGCGAAGGCGGCGCAATCTCGCTTTCGTCAATATCTGTTACCAGCGAAACTGTGTCCACATACACGCCCAGCATCATGGAATTGATATTCAGCACGATGACGCAGGAATGGTTTGTAGGCTCCGCAGGGGATTTGCCCATCTTGATACGGATGTCAATAATGGGAATAATCATGCCGCGCATGTTGATAATGCCCTTGATATACGACGGCAGCAGCGGGAGTATTGTAATATGCTGGTTTGTCAGAATTTCGGAGATATAGGAAGCCTTAATGCCGAAATCCAGTCCGTCAGAGATAAATGTCAGATACTTCTGGGAAATCTCATCGGAAACACCGGTGTTTTCCAGCTGTTCACTGGCTGCTGATACCATTTCTTCAGTAGACATATGGTCGTCCTCCTTTTTTTAGTATGTTTGTGCCATCTGGTAGAGGTTGGGAATATCAAGAATGATGCTGATGCTCCCGTTGCCCAGTATGGTACAGCCGGCGATACCGGCGTTTTTCATGTTAAAGCTGTTCAGATAAGCGGGCAGAGGTTTTACAACAACCTGCTGTTCGCCCGCCAGTTCGTCTACGAACAGGCAGTAGGATTCGTCTGCGGTTTCCACCCAGATAAGAATACCGTCCTCAATGTTCGTAACCTCTGTCGGGATGTTGTACATCTCATACAGCCGGAACACGGGATAAAATTCATCGCGGATGCGGATAACCTCGCCGTTGCTTGCGTCCTGTATGATTTGGTCAGCCGTTACCTTAAGGGACTGCCGGATATTCATAATGGGGATGGTGAAAATAGATTCCCCAACGGAAATTTCCATACCGTCTACGATTGCCATGGTAAGAGGGATTTTCAGCGTTGTTTTCATGCCCTTGCCGGGTTCGCTGGAAATGCTTACCACGCCGCCGACTTTTTCCACGTTCTTCTTTACTACGTCCATGCCTACGCCCCTGCCGGAGTATTCGGTAACTTCCGTATTGGTAGAGAAGCCGGGCATCATCAGCAGGTTCAGGATTTCCTGATGCGTGTATTCGCTTTCAGGCTTCGTCAGAAGGCCGTTGTCTGCGGCTTTCTGGAGCACTTTGTCTGTATTTACGCCCTGCCCGTCGTCCTCAATGGCAATGATGATTTCACTGCCGGTATGCTGTGCGGAAAGGATGATCCTGCCCTGCGGGCGTTTCCCGGCGGCAATACGTTCTTCAACGGTTTCTTCGATACCGTGGTCCATAGAGTTGCGGACGATGTGCATAATCGGGTCGCCGATGCCGTCCAGTATGCTTTTGTCAACTTCGGTTTCTTCGCCGATGATATCCAGCGTAACATCTTTGCCCAGCTTCTGGCACATATCGCGCACGATACGGTTCATTTTATTGAACACGCCCGCAATGGGGAGCATGCGGATGCTCATAGCGATATCCTGCAGTTCATCTGTCAGCTTGCGCAGCTGCCTTGCGGATTTTGTGAAATCGTCCAGCTTGATGCCCTGCAAATCGGGTGAAGATGTAACCATTGCCTCAGAAATAACAATCTCGCCCATAATCGCCATCAATGCGTCCAGCTTGGAAAGGTTGACGCTGATAAGGCTCTGTTTCTGCTGTGCATGCGCGGGAGATGCCGCAGGTGCGGCAGAAGCGCCGCTGGATGGAGCGGGTTTGCCCTCGTTCTTTGCCGATGCCTTTGTTTCCTCATGTATTTCCGGTGCAGGCTGCGGCTCGTTTTCTATCAGCTCAAAATCGCTGATATTGCCCATTTCTCTTGTCAGCAGTACGGCTTTGCCCGCGTCCGCTTTTTCCTTGAAGGCAAGCAGGAAGCCCTCATGTGCGATAACCTCCGCCGTATCCGGATTGGTTTCAATATCCTCAGGGAAATATTTGAAAGCAAGCCCTTCCTCCTGGAGGGAGTTGGCAACCATAAATGCCCGCAGGTTTTCCATGCCGCTGCCCTCGTCAAAAAAGACGTGGATGCCGATGCCTTCCTCAAATTTCAGCTTCAGGTAATACGGGGAATCGTCCGGCGAAACAAAAGCGGCAGGCTCCGGCACTGCGGGAGCAGGTGCTTTTGCCGCGGGAGTTTCCTCCACAGCGTCCCCGTCGCCCAAAGCGGCTTTAATTTTGTTCAGATAGCTATTAATATTTTCCTTGTATTTGTCGATATTCTCTGTAAGGGGTTCGCTGTTTTCGATTTTTTCGATTTCAGAGCGCATAAAATCAATGATTTCAAACAAAAGGTTGAAAATTTCGTGATGCAACTGTTCGTCGCACTTTTCATCGAAGGCTTCCACGCCTTTGTCCCTGATTACAAAGAACAGATCCTCCAGCCTGTGCGCGGCGGTCATGAGGGAATCAAATTCCATCATGGCAGAAGAACCTTTGATTGTATGCATGATACGGAAAATCTCATTTACGTTATCTACGGTAAAACGCTTGGATTTTTCCGCTTCCAGCAGGATCTCATCGAGTTGATCCATAAGGGAGTTTGTTTCAAACAGATATGTTTCAAGCATGCTGTCCATGTCGTTATCCATAGGTATACACCACCTTATCTTTATAGTAATTACGCCTATCATGCTTAATATCGACAAAAAAGAGAGATTATTTATAGTTTATATCGTCGGAAGGTGAATTTTTCATGTCAAACATTCTAAAGGTAAGCGTCCCGACGGGGGGATTGGAAAATACAACCCGTACCAATCCTATCAACGTCAATGATGTGAACATATCCAATGTGGTGGACCCGTCCAAGGTCGTCAGGCCGGACGGGCAGCGGCCCAATCCGGACAAGAACCTGGGGACGAACTATGAATCCAATTTCCAGAGCTTTCTGGAGGCGCTCCGGAACCGGCCGGACCTTGTAGAAAGCTTTACGCAGATTTTTTTCCAGATGGGCTCCATGGTATCCTCCGGCATTGGGGAGGATTTTGCCGCGGAGATTGCAAAATTTCTGGAAATGACAAAAATGACGCCGGAGGATATGGTGCAGTTCCTGAAGGAACAGGGAGCGCAGAACAGCAAGTTTTCCTCCGATGTGTTTCAGACGCTGCGGGACGCGCTGGACAGCACAAAATCCGTGGAACTGAAAACGGCGATACTGACATTTATGAAAACCTTCAACGATGCGTCTGCCAGCCGGAATACGCTGAACAACATTATTTCCGTTTTGAAATCCATGTCCCGCTATATGCCGCAGAGTTACCGGCAGGGGCTAATGGAGGCGGCGGAAAGCCTGAAGCAGGGCGGCGGGCAGGAAGCCATGGACGCAAACATTTCCGCGCTGAAGCGGGAGATTATACCGTTTCTTTCTACCTACACCCAGAGAACCCATGATATGGGGCGGGTGCGGGATTTTATCACGCTCCTGACACTGAATACCGCGCGGTATGAAAGCGGCACGATGGAAAAGCTGTTTGCGGATTTCCAGAAAATGGCCTCCTTTCAGGATTTCAAAAAAGTGTTTGGGGAGGATATGGGCAAAACATTCGACCGTTTTCTGGAGGAACTAACCGCCAATAAGAGCAACCAGTTTGCAGACAGCCTTGCCGCAAATATCCACAGGGCGCTGAGCGGTGAAGGCGGTTACGAAATGAAGGCGGCATTTCAGAATATCATGAGCGCGTTCCTGCTGAATGAAAGCGTTTATATGCCCCTCCAGCATTTTATTCTTCCGGCAGAACTGTTCGGAAACCTGATGTTCTCCGAAATGTGGGTTGACCCGGACAGCGGAAATGAGCAGGAAAACGGCAGGGACGGGGAGAAATCCCGCAAGATGCTGATTAAGTTTGATATCAAGGACGTTGGGTACTTTGATATGATTATCATCAATCAGGGAAATAAAATAGATTTACAGCTGCATTACCCGGAAAAATTCCAGAACATGGAAAAAGATATCCGCAAAGGGATTGCCGAGCTGGTGGAGAAAAACGGCATGGTCTGCCAGAAGCTTTATCTGGTAAAGGGCGGGCCGTCTATTGCTATCTCAGATGTATTCCCGCAAATCTATGAAAGGAAAAATGCGATCAATGTCAAGATATGAGAACGACAGGCTGAATCAAAAAGCGGTTGCGCTGAAATACGAAGGCGGGGATATTGCTCCGATTATTGTGGCAACGGGTATGGGCTATACGGCGGAGCGCATTGTGCAGTCCGCGCTGGAGCATGATATTCCGGTATATGAGGATAACTCGCTTGCGACACTGCTCTCCCGTCTGGAGCTGGGGGAGGAAATCCCTCCGGAGCTGTATAAGCTGGTGGTGGATATTTATGTGTATTTCCTCAAATTCTCGCTGAACAATAAAGCGGAAGATGAAGGCGGAATACAGGCATAAATAAAACATTTCAAGGCGTGGGGGTTATCTGGCGTATATGTTTCCTGCGTGTTTTGCCATCTGGATCCAGTCAGACCGGCGGATACACAGCTGAACAGGGAAAGCCAAAAACAAACCCTGATGTGTTTTTAATTTGACTTTGTGCAGTATGAAATTGTATATTTAATAATATCATTGCCCTTCGCAAGACGCAGTTTTGCGCAATGAAGTTTGGGGTCAAGCCCTTTTCAAAGGGCTTGCGGGGTGCGGGGCGGAGCCCTGCCTGCAAGCAGGGGGGCTTGAAATAAAAGAGAATAGGAGAGAGCTTATGGACGACAGATTTATGCTGATTGATGCATCTAATAAAATTATCTGCGAAGGTCAGGTAAAGGAGTTTTACCGCGGGGAGGCTGTGTTCAAGGTTGAAAACGGTCTGGACACCCTGCGCGATATGGAAAAAGGCCAATGGATGCGCTTTACGTTCCTTTCCGGCCGCAGGGGTGTTTTTGAGGGCGTGCTTGCTACGGTAAACGGCACGGAGCTGATTATCGAGGATATACACAGCCTGGCAAATATTGTCAAGGAAGACGTCAGGATTAACACAGATTTCCAGACAAAGCTGTACCAGAAGGGCGAAGATGGCCGGATTTACGCATGGAACGCCATTGTGGCAGACGTCAGTGCGGGCGGCGTGAAGGTTCTTTCCGAGGCAAGGGTCCCCCTGAATGAGGTGATGGAAGTTGCCATTCCCTGCTATTCATGGTATATTGTAGTTGAAGTCATATTTATCAGAGAAATTATGAACCGTTCCGAAACAGAGCGGCATTATTCCTATGGCGGCAAATTCCATAACATGGTCAGCACAGAGGAAAACCTTATCAGAAGCATGGTATTCCAGACGGCCGCCAGAAAAGCGGGAAAGATGGGAGGCAGGATCAAAAAATGAAAGAGAAACATTCACTGGGGAAACGACTGGCGGCGATGGGCCTTGCCCTTGCTGTCGGGCTCGGTTCGCTCGGCATAGGCGTGGGGCGGACCACTGCGCTGGCGGCAAGCGATGCGCCGGCGTGGGCAAGCAACGCTATGGATAAGATGTCGGAGCTTGGCGTAATCAGAGGCGATGTGGACGGGCAGATACATGCAAACCGCGCGGTGACCCGTGCTGAGTTCATCTCTATGCTGAACAGGGCGTTTAATTATACCAACCATTCCGGCGGAGACCTTCCCTTTGAGGATATGACGGGGGAAGAATGGTATGCGGATAATATCCGCGTGGCATATGAACAGGGGTATTTTTCGGGCATATCCGAAACATCGGCAGGTGCAACTAAGGCAATCAACCGCGAGGAAGCAACTTCCCTGCTTTGCCGCAACCTGAAAATAGACACGAAAGAGCTTCTGCTTGACCAGTTTACAGACGGCAGAAACATCAGCCGCTGGGCAAGGCCAACGGTCGGGGCTGCGGTTGACAAGGGATACATGAGCGGATACAGCGACGGCTCTTTCCGCCCCCAACGCAATATTTCCCGCGCGGAGGCGGCAGTCGTGCTTTCCAATTCGCTCGGTACAATGCTGACCGCGCCGGGGGACTATACCTTTGGCACGCTGAGCGGAAATGTAACGATTTCCAGTTCTGATGTTGTGTTGTATGACACAGTTATCGCCGGTGATTTGTACATCACAGAAGGCGTTGGCACCGGCTTTTTGGGCCTTTCGAACGTAACCGTACTGGGCGAGGTTATCGTCTGCGGCGGCGGCGAGGGCAACTGGGGCGGCAACAGCGTTACGCTTGAAAACTGCACAATCAACAAACTGACGGCTGACGGCCCCGCGGAAAGACCGCTTGCGTTGAACGCAATCGGCACAACGGCAGTCAACAGCACAAATGTAAAATCCAACGCGTATCTGGAAAACAGCCCTGATACCGAAATCGGTTTTTCTAATGTTGTGATGGATGCCGAACCAGATGAAGAACTGCACCTTTCCGGCTACTTTAATGTGGTTGAGGTGAAAGGACCGCAGAACGGCCTGACGCTCGGCAAGGGGAGCATTGGTAATCTTGTTGTGGATGAAGATGCTGTGGACAGTATTGTCGTTCTGGACAGGGATACAAACGTAGACAACATGCGCATAGACAGCGCGAGTACGATAAACGGACGCGGGGATGTGGAAACGGCTTATGTGACGACGACCGGCGTATCGATTGAAATGCTTCCGAACCAGATTGAAATCCGCCCCGGCGTGGTGACGAATATCAACGGCAAGGAGATGGGAAGTCTGGACGGCGAGGAATCCTCAGATGAACCGCGGATTCTTTCCGGCTATCCCAAAACGGACGAACTTGCACAGAATGCAACGAAAATGATGTTTTCGACAAATAAGCCCGGCACGATTTACTGGGGGCTCAGCTATAAGGAAATCGACGCACCGACAGAGGACCAGCTTCTGAAACCGGCTACGGTTGCGCAGTTCAAGCAGAAGGGCTCAATTTCTGTGGCAGAATCCAGAAAAGAGGACATTATCAGTATTGGCGGACTGGAAACAGATGTACAGTATACACTTTACGCCGTTTTGAAGGACGACCATGAGAATGTCAGCAATATCAGCAAGGTTACGTTCCGTACACCGAACAATACGGTTCCCGGTTTTGTTGCCGGCTACCCGAAAGCAGTAGGACGGACGAGCGAAAGCCTTGATATTCTGGCTATGACAACAAAGGATGCGGCGGTTTACTGGGTGGTAATGCCGCAGGGCGCAGTTGCGCCGACGGTGCGCCAGATGCGCAATGAGGAATACGAAGGCGATATTGCGCACGGGCACAGGAACAACTGCAAGAAGAATGCAGAATACAGCTTTACGGTAGACGATTTGGAGGAGCTTGTAGTTTATGACATTTATGTAATGGCGACAGACGGAATTAACGATTCCGCCGTTGTGAAACTGACAGGCACAACGAAGGACACCACTCCTCCTGAATTTACGCCGACAACGCCCAGACAGGACAAAGTACAGGATACGACGGTAGACGTAAAAGTCGGGACAACCGAAAATGCGACGCTTTACTATGTGGTCTGCGAAAGGGGTACGGCATGGCCTGTGCCGATTCCGCCGGCAGTAGAGCCGCCAGATCTGGATTCCGATGAGGCGAAAGAAGCAATACTGACCGCCAACAACGCTATGATCAGCGGCAGGGTGAACGTGCAGGTAGGGCAGGAGGCCACGGTGCAGATTCGCGGATTACAGCCGGAAACCTCCTACGACTGTTACATGGCTCTGGCAGACGCTGCCGGAAATGTTTCTACCATCAAGAAAATCGTAATCAAGACACGGGACGTTATCCCGCCGACAGCGGAAATGTACTTCCCGGATGACATAGAAGGACGGCCTCAGGTGGAAAACGAGATTCATATCGTTTTCAGCGAGGAAGTCTGGAACCGGCTGACAAACGCACCGATGGTGCCGGATACAGCGGATACAGAGGAAAACGTCAGCCTGAAAAACCTGTTTGTGCTTTACGACAGGACGAACGGCAAAAATGACGAAACAGTACGCATTGACTTTACGAAGGTGCGGATTGAAGAAGGCGAAAAAGCTGCTACTATCGTGGTATTCCCGCCTGATGCGTTTATCAATCAGGACGGCGGGCGCGGGCTGACGAGCGGCAGCCGCTATCAGTTCGAGCTGAGCAACATTGTAGATACATCGGGCAACGCCATGAAGCAGAAAACGCTGCTGGAGGAATTCCAGACAACGCCGCCGCTGGTACAGCTGACGCGGACAGAGAATGAGGAAAGTGTAGACAAGACGAAGATTGATTATCTTGACGCAACGTTTACCATCGAACCGCAGTCCAACAAAACGGCGGACAGCGTATTGTACGATATGATTTTTGAATCGGATACGACAATCAGCTTTGAGCTGTATTACAGGGAATTTGGTTCAACGGCGAACTTCCAGCCGCTGGCGATTTCCGGGCTCTGCGATTTGAGCGGCAGCAGCATGAATACGGCGTATGTGCCGAGAATCGTGGTATCGCCGGGGCAGACCAAGGGCGCGATTTCCCTGCACTACATCATTGACAGGCAGATTGAGGGCAATGAGAATTTCCACTATGAGAAATTCAGCACGCTGAAGCCCGGCGAATACGGTATCCGTGTTACGTCCATCGGCAGCGACTCCGGAAGGGGCGGCTGGAACAAGACGGTCAATATGGCTGTCCGGTGCGTAGTAGGCTCCAGAACGAACCTGAACGCAATCGCCCCGAACCCGATTCCGGGCGTGGTTGACCCTGCGGTGGAGTCAGGGAATGTTTCGCTGGTAAACTACCCGCTGACATTCAACCTGATGCTTCCGTTTACGGATACCATCGTACCGAAATTTGTAGATCCGTACCCGCTGCTGTATCCCCCCGCGGCTGATGAATCGCTGGAGGACGCACTGATTGCGGATATATTGATACGTCCGCAGGTTGTGGCAGACAGAGCGGCAACGATGTATTACCTGATCGCGCCGGTCAACGGGAATAAGCCGGACGGACAGAATACGGTTGACCCTCTGCTGAAAGAGGTGCAGAAGGATATAACGATTAAACCCGGCGATGCCAACAATCCTCCTGTGGTTATAAAAGGCTATACGTTCGAGCAGGATAATCTGGACGACTGCCTTGGCTTTGCAATGCTGAGCGGCGACAAGGTGCCGAGCGGCGGTATCTATGGCACATGGGATATTAAAAATACAACCATGCATCAGGATGTTATTGAAGGGCTTGAACCTGAAAAATACTATGACATATTCATGGTACTGAAAGGCACACCTGCGGAGCCTTCCCATGTATGGCATAGAAGGTTCCAGACAACGAAGATTGCACCGCCTGTATTGGATATCAAGGGCATGACCGCTGGCGATGGCTTGGAAAATATTACAATCCGTTCCGATAAACTGGCGGATATTGTCTGGATTGCATATCCGGAACAGGCACTGAAAGATTTTCTGATGACAGACCCTGATAACCCTGCAAGGGAAATTGTCAAACCTGAATTAAAAGACCAGGTAACAAACATGATTATTTCAGGGCAGGAAGGTGAAATCGGCGGGGAGCGTCCGGTTGACAGTGGCAGCGGTGTTGCAGCATTTGGCAATACAAATGAATATCTGCTGCAGACACAGGTAAAGAACATTACAAGAGGTACTTACTATAAACTGATTGGTATTGCGAAAGCAAGGCTTTCCAATGGTACGCCAATCGGCGAGTATTCCGAGATTCTGGTCAGCACCAGGTTTACGCCGAGGGATACAACGCCGCCGACCTATGCGGTAAATATTAACGGCGTAGAGGAAAAACCGGAAGGATCGGGATTTTATGACGGCAGAATTACCATTGTATTTTCGGAACCGTTGTTCTATCGCCCTATGGAAGGCGCACCTTGGCAGCCAGTTAAGGATACAGATACATTCTTCAATATGCTTTCAGACCCGTTCGGACTGACAGTTGAAAATTCAGTTTTCGCTGATGTCCCTATCGAAGGCGCTGACGGTTCAACGACAAAAGCAAAGGCATTGCAGTCCATAACAATGTCATTTACAGGCAAGAGAGATGGGGATATTATTTACAGCTTGAGTGAGCTCTGCGATGCGAGCGGCAATGCCTTAGGGCAGTTTGAGATTAAATTTGAAGGCTTGGCGGATAAGATACCAAAACCGCCAGAAACGCCTGACCCGCCAACGGACACCACAAGGACGCTGTTCAGCAACCGCGGGCAGCAGACTGTCCAGACATTTGGGACGGCGATGAACCCGCCGAGAGTGGTGACGGGCATCAGCGCGGTCAGCGCAATCAACCGCGGCGGCGACTATTCCGGTGTTGTGACGGTTACGTTCAACGGAAAGGTATTTTACAGAGATGTTGACGGTTCGTTCCAGCCGATTTCCAACGTAACAACGCTGATGGATGGGCTGGAAATGTACGGCAGCGGCATAATTACGGGCGCAACGGAATCTTCGTTCACCGCTTACAGCAATCTGCCCGATGGCACGCAGGCCAGCGGGAAAACGCTCAGCACGGCGAAATTGAGGTTTAGCAATGTGCAGGAGGGCGACAGGCTTGTCTGCACAATGACGCTTTATGATACGGACGGAAAAGCCCTGAACGGCTTCACGCTGGATTTCGTTGATATGGAAAACCGCGCGGGCGCAAATACAGGATTTTCTCAGGCCAGACAGCAATCCCGTTGGGAACTGCAGTAATGACGGAAAAACGCTGACAGAAACATGGAAACCCTGCTTCAGAAACGGATGCAGGGTTTCTGTGCAGTCAAATTTCAAAATATAGGAGAAGGCGGTAAGTAGAATGGCTAAGAAAGAAAAACCGAAAAAGGAAAAAAAGAAAAAGCAAAAGAACGATCAGGCCGAAGGCGAGAAGAAGGGCGGGAAAAAGAAGCTGCTTCTGCTGGTGCCTGTGCTGGCCGGCGTGGGCGCGGGCGTATATTTCTTTGTGCTTAATGGCGGCGGGTTGCCTTTTTTGGGCGGTGGCAAGGATAAACCCATTGATGTTTACGCAGTAGAGGATGAAATGGTAGCATCTGTTACGGCGGCTTTGGAGGAATGCGGCGAACAGACGCTGATGTCCATTACAACGAACGTTGCGCCTCCGGACGCAGAGCCTGCGGAGGGAGAAGACGGCGCCGAGGGTGAGGAAGAAGAAAAGAAAGACGAAGAAAAAGAAGAGGAAAACAAGGACGAGGAAAAAGACGATAAAAAGAAAGATAAGGACGCGCCCAACCGCGGCGAAGCGCAGTATATTGACGAGGGCGAGGGCGGCGATGGTACCCGCTGGACATATTATTACTACAAAATCGGCGAAACTACGGTAGCAGACCTGAATGCTTACACGGAATTCCTGAATGAGGAAGGCTTTGAGCTGGTAAGCGGCGGCGGAACGGACGAGGAAACCTCCGCGCTGGGCATATACCAGAAGGAAGCGGAGACAGAGGAGGACCATATTTTCTCGATTGAAATGGAATACCCCCTTGCGGGCGACGCGGCAACGGGCCAGTATGTTATAAAGGCGCGGTTGGAGAAAAAGCCGGAGGTTATTGTTGAGAACGTGCAGACCATGAGCAGAGATGATGCGCTGCGCTACATGGCAGGACTGGATTATACGAAGCTGGGGCTGGAGTATCCGCTCAGCGAGTATAACATGACGCTGGATATGGGCAGGACGTACATAGACGGAAAGGACTGCTACGGCATCAATATCTATACCAAAGGCAATCAGGAGAATGGCGGGAATTTTGTGAAGAAATTCTATCTTTCTCTGGCAGACAAGAAAATATATGAATATCTGGACAATGATATTTTTGATTTGCAGAGCGTCAGCAGCACGTATCCGCAGTTTGAGCAGAACAGTACGATACCCGCTGGACAGGGCGATACAGCCGAACAGGGCGGTACAGCCGGACAGGATATGACCGGACAGGGCGGTACTGGCGGTGCGCCTTCGGGCGCCGGCGTGCATGACTGGGAATTTGGGCCGATGGAATAATATGCGGTTTATTCTGCGGGAGGGCTGCCTCCAGCAAACAGCTTCACAAACCTATATTCAAGTTGCAAAAGGGTTCGGGAAACGAAGCGTTTCCTGACTGGAATCCGCAGCCGGAGCCTTTTTTGATGTACAGAGGGCATGGGGAGGTATCTCCATGCCCTTAATGTTTTCCGGTTTCAGCCGATATGTATAATATAGGGCGCAGATGGGGGCGCCACCGTCCGCCGCCCTGTTTTTTGGAATGCGTCCCGCACGCAGGGCGGCGCGGGAACTGGCTTTCA
>OFFE01002094.1_pt1 | contig 12594 bp, 10 predicted proteins | sample 1521371 | NCBI WGS metagenome assembly OFFE01 (sample SAMEA3504131, study PRJEB24116) | mouse gut metagenome | biome: mouse gut; feature: mouse-associated habitat; material: faeces | place: Denmark | collected 2011 | reverse complement strand
CATCCATACGGGGCGGCTGGGAGCCTTGCGGCCATGCTCAATAACGGACAGCCCATACTCCCGGCAAAGCCGGTCTGAGGTGTCGCGGAGCCGCTGCTGCTCGGCCTTGGAGTAGTTGTACTTCTTGCCATCTTTAAACGATACCGAATTGAAACAAAAGTGATTGTGCAGGTGGCCTTTGTCCAGGTGGGTGGTGACGATGACCTGGAACCTGTCGCCCCACATCTCTCTGGCCAGCTTCACGCCAATCTCATGGCACAGTTCCGGGGTGACTTCACCAGGCTGGAAACTTTGATAGCCATGCCATGCGATATATTTATCCTCCTTGCCGTACCGCTGTTTGGTGAGGATCATCTGCCGCAGGGCTGTTTCCTTGAGACAGTTGATGGCGGTGACAAAGGAGCCGTCCGCAGTTTTCTGCGGGTTCTGAATGTACGAAAACACATTGAAGAAATCTTCTGTGCCTTTTGGCAAAGTTTTTTCCGGATTTTCCACATAGGCGATCAGGTCGCTGAGCCGTCCCTTGATGTGCCACAGGCTGGTGGTCGCCATTACGCCACCTCCTGCAAGAGCAGGACGATCCGCTCGACTTCTCGGCAATCGGGTTCAAATTCTGGGTAGCAGGCGGCCAGCCGTTCTAATGCGTCATGCCACACATAGAGGGCATCCATCAGCTCCCAGAACTCTGCTGGCTGTTTGGGGCGGGGCTGTTTACCCAGGCAAATCTGCCGGAAATATTCGGATTGGGACAGGCCGCACAGGGTGGCATCATGCTCCAGTTTGGCCTTTTCTTTCTCGGTCAGTCTGATTTTCAGCCTGACTTTTTCATCGTTTGCACTCAAATTGATTCCTCCATTCTGATGGATTTCTGCCGGTAAAGGGGGTATTCAGGGTGCCACCCCTGGGAATGGATTTTGCCCCATGGGGGTCAAAATCCGATGCTCGCTATCCCTGTGGACAGGGCGATACGATATGCCTGTGGGGATGGGAGCAGGCGGGCCAGGGTTGGCAGGGCCAGCTTCCTCTTAGCGGGTACGCTGGGATGATATGGCATCATAAGTGATGCCATACCAAATACTGCCAGAGTGACGGCATATGACGCCAAAAATGCCGTCATATTTTCTGGCGGCTGGTTTCAGCGGGGAAGTAGTGACGGCAAATAGGGTCATTTTTGCCGTCGTACGGTTTTGCCGCTCTCCCCGAATGGCGTTCCAGCCCCCTTTCAGCGGCGTTGTCTCGCTCGCTCCCCGGCGGAGGTCTTGGCGGAGTATCCCATCCAGACGGTCATTCAGTTGTCAGGGGAAAAAAAGAAGCCAGTATATCAAAACCAGCCCCAGCAGAATTTTTCGTTCTGCTGAAGCAAGTCTGATGTACCGGCTTTGTATTTCACAAACGCCAAAAGGGATGTGCTTATGTGTGATTCAGTTGGCCCACTTACATGGGAGTATAGTTTATCATATAGAACTGATGTTTGTCAATATGATTTTTATAATCGCAACTGGCAAAGAATATAAATCCTAATATTGTACGTTTATATTGTAAATGGAAAGTCTCCTTGGTATAATTATGGTTGTAATTGTATGTATGACGTCGTTAATATCACAAAACAGGCTTGGTCAACGGAGGTGAGTTGTGTGATCCACAATGAGAATTCTCGTGTTAAAATTCCTGCATTGGTGCATTTAACCCGTTTGGATTACGATTATCTGTCGCTGAAGCAGTATAAAGGGAGTATTTATCCAGAAACAAACATATTCAAATCTTTGTTTTGGAATGGCGTAAATCGGATCAACGGGTGCTCTCTATCTGAGCCAGACATTGATCGCCTTTTGGAAGAACTTGCAATTAAACTGTCCAATGACGACTTAGGGCGGGCATTTTACAAAATTCTCTTGGATGGCATTAACGGTCTGCGCATAATCGACTTGGACGATGAGAGCCGGAATACATATCACATCGTTACTGAATTGACCTATAAGAACGGAGATGACGAGTTTCGACCCGACATTACTTTGCTCATAAACGGTCTGCCTCTCGCCTTTATTGAAGTCAAAAAGCCAAACAACCGAGAAGGAATTATTGCAGAACACAATCGAATCAATACCCGTTTTTCCAAGAAAGTGTTCCGTAGGTTTGTAAACATCACACAGTTGATGGTGTTCTCAAACAACATGGAGTATGATGATACAGAGATCGAGCCAATTCAAGGGGCTTTTTACGCTTCCAGCAGTTATGATAAACTGTTCTTTAACCGTTTCCGTGAGGAAAATTCTCAAATTCATACTGTACTCCCAGCAATCGACAGACAAAAAGAAGATTTCATCCTGTCTGACAATAACCTTGTTTCCGTCAAAGGAACCAGTGAGTATAACACAAATTTGAGTGAATTGACGCCAACGAATCAGATTCTGACATCCCTGCTCTCGCATAAAAGGTTTTTGACGTTACTCAAGTATGGTTTTGCTTATGTAGAGCGCACCAATAAAAACGGCATCAAAACACTGGAAAAGCACATTATGCGGTATCCTCAGTTTTTCGCTACAATGGCTATTGAGCAGAAATTGGATGCTGGCATCAAGCATGGTATCATCTGGCATACCCAAGGCAGCGGTAAAACTGCTTTAGCTTATCACAATGTGCGTTATCTACGGGATTATTATCAAAAGCAGGGAAAAGTTGCAAAGTTCTACTTCGTTGTAGACCGCCTGGATTTGCTGACGCAGGCGGGAGAGGAGTTTGCCGCTCGCGGCCTTCATGTGGAGAAAGTCAATTCAAAAGATGACTTTATCAAGAATATCCGAACCATTGGCACAGCTGGCAATACAGGCGAAGATACAATTACGGTTGTAAATATTCAGAAGTTCTCGGCTGAATCCATCGTTCGCAAAGCAGATTATGATGTGAATGTGCAGCGTATCTATTTCCTTGATGAAGCACATCGCAGCTATAATCCGAAAGGGTCTTTCCTTGCCAATTTGATGGCGTCAGATCGCACGGCGGTTATGATCGCCCTGACAGGCACCCCTTTGATTGGCGAGGGATACAATACGAAAGACGTTTTTGGTGAATATATCCACAAGTATTATTATAACCGCTCTATTGCGGACGGATATACGCTGAAACTCATCCGGGAGGGAATCAAAACCGAGTATCGGGCCACACTCCAAGCTATTCTGGACGGGCTGGAAACAGAAAAAGGTTCCTTCAAAAAGAAAGATGTGTATGCTCACCCCAAATATGTGACTGCTTTGGTGAAATATATCGTGGAAGACTTTAAGCGCAGTCGTATCGCTCTGGGGGATTCTTCGATTGGCGGTATGATTGTCTGTGATTCTTCTGAGCAGGCCCGTGTAGTTGCGGAGACACTGAATGATTACCCAGACGTCAGTCATGTTTTGATTCTCCATGATGTGGACGACAAGGAAACCCGCAGAGGTTATCAGGACGATTTTAAGAAGGGGAAAATTGATCTGCTTGTCGTCTTTAATATGCTGCTCACTGGATTTGATGCTCCTCGCCTAAAAAAGCAGTATCTTGGGCGTCTCATAAAGGAGCATAACCTTTTGCAGACGCTAACTCGTGTGAATCGTCCTTATAAGTCTTTCCGCTATGGTTATGTAGTGGATTTTGCGGACATCCGTGCGGAATTTGATAAAACCAACAAGGCATACTTTGAGGAGTTGCAGGCTGAGTTGGGTGATGAGTTCCAGCGTTATCGGGATATTTTTAAGTCCCAGGAGGAAATTGAGCAGGACATTCAGGCTATACAGGAAAAATTGTTCATGTATGCCACAGATAATGCGGAACTGTTTTCTCAGCAAATCACGGCGCTGGATGATAAACAGGAGTTACTCGCTCTGCGTGATGTGCTGGATACCTACAAAGAACTTGTGAACATTATTAAGCTGTTTGGCTATGAAAAACTGGCCGACAAGTTTACCATAGAAAACATCCACGCACTATATACTGAGGTCAACAACCGTATTGCCTTGGTTAACCTCAAACAAAATATGCAGGACGGGGAGGACATATCCGGCCTTTTGAACTTGGCTTTGGATCAGGTCGAGTTTCACTTCCGAAAGGTCTCTGAGAGTGAATTGATTATTGCTGACCAATTCCAGGATATTTTAGAAAGAACCCGCCAGGAGTTGGAGCGAAGCCTTGACCCCAAAGACCCGGAGTATATTTCTCTGCTGGATGAACTCAAGCGGATTTTCAAAAAGAAAAACATTGAGGAACTGACCGCAGATGAAATGAAACAGAACATTCAAGACTTGGAACGCATCCGAAAAGCCGCTGCACAACAAAACCTGCGGGATCAGATGCTTTGCAATAAATATGGGAACGACGCAAAATATATGCGTACCCATAAACGCTTGAAGGCTAACCCACCGCCTATTAGCAACGACTCGACTATTTTTAAGATTCTTATGGGAGTGAAAACGGCGGTTGACCAGAAAATACTGAAAAATCAACGCATGATGGATAATCACGCCTATTTTACCCGTGAAATCATGCCAACGATTATTCAGTGCTGCCGGGATAACGGCGTACAGCCCACAACCAGCCAGATTAGGTTTATGGAAAGCTGTATTTCCAGTGAATACTTTGCAGAAAGGACATGGACAGCATAATGCAGACAGAATCAATCACAATACAGACAAAACGAATGATTGATGACCTGAAAACCATTTGCGCCGGCTTTGGCCTGGGTGGTTCTCCGGGCGAATATAAAATCATTACCCAAGTATTCCTATATAAGTACCTCAGTGATAAATTTATCTATGAGGCGCAGAAAGCGGAGCCCTCCTTAGTTGGAGTAGACAACGTGGAGAGGGCCTTGGCTGCTATGCCTGAAGATCAGTATGAGATGCTGTTGATGATGCTGGGTGGAAACACAGCCAAGCTGAAAAAGACACATTATATTTCCTATTTGTTCAACCATCAAAATGATGATACCATACGAAAAGCAGATGGCTCTCCCTATCCTTTTCATGAGTTGTTCGATGATACATTGGTAGACATTGCGAACTACAATCTGGACATTTTTTCTGTCCAGACCGGCGGTGAGGAAAAAATCAAATTGTTCGAGCCTATCTCTCAGTATGTCATCGAGAGTTCGAAAAAACCTCTGTTTTGCCGTGCTATCATCAATAAGCTGGTGGAGTTCAACTTTGCCGAGGTGTTTGAGCAGAAATACGATTTTTTTGCGCAAATTTTTGAGTACCTTATCAAAGACTACAACAAGGATTCTGGCAAGTACGCTGAATATTACACTCCCCACACCATCGCTACCATAATTGCCAGGATCATGGTGCAGGGTGATGTTAGCAACGTAACTGTGTACGACCCAGCGGCTGGTTCTGGTACGCTGGTACTGGCCCTTGCCCACCAGATCGGTGAGGATAACTGTACCCTCTATACCCAGGACATCTCAGCAAAGTCTAACGAGTTTTTGCGTCTGAATCTGGTTCTGAATAACCTTGTCCACTCCCTTGGTAACGTGGTGCATGATGATACCCTGATTGCCCCCCGACATCTGAACGATCAGAAAAACGGATTAGCCAAATTCAACTATATTGTTAGCAATCCGCCGTTCAACATGGATTTCAGTGACAATCGGGAGACACTGGCAGGCGAAAAGCACAAGGAGCGGTTCTTTGCCGGTGTGCCGAATATCCCTCAAAAGAAAAAGAGCAGCATGGATATATACCTGATGTTTTTGCAACATATCATTTATTCTATGGATGATGAGGCAAAAGCAGCCATTGTTGTCCCCACGGGATTTTTGACAGCAGGTTCTGGAATCCAGAAAAAGATACGGGAGTATTTAGTAGGACACCGTATGCTGCGGGGTGTAGTGTCTATGCCCTCAAACGTATTCGCCAACACTGGCACCAATGTCTCTGTTCTCTTTCTGGATAAGGAGAACAGGGACGGCAAAGTTGTTTTGATGGACGCCTCCAAGCTGGGAACCAAAGAAAAGGTGGATGGTAAAAATCAGAAAACGGTGTTGAGCAATGAGGAGATCGCTCAAATCGTTGATACCTTTAATGCAGGCACACCAATAGATAATTTCTGTGTAGCGGTTACTTATGAGGATATTGAGCAGAAAAAACTTTCATTTTCTGCTGGCCAGTATTTCGATGTGAAGATCGAATATGTAGAGCTGACGCCAGAGGAATTTAACCAAAAAATGAATGGGTTTGCCATGCGGCTAAATGGAATGTTTTTAGAAAGTCACCGGCTGGAGGGCGAGATCAAAGTACAGTTGGAGCGGGTGAAGTATGAGTAGTGAGCTGAATCATTATGATTTGGGGAATTTGTGCAGGGTTAAGCATGGATATCCATTTGATGGCTCCAAGTTTGAAAACCATGGAACTTATATTGTTTTAACGCCGGGTAATTTCTTTGAAAAAGGTGGATTCAAACGCATTAAAGGAAAAGAAAAATACTATTCCGATAGTTTTCCACAAGAATATCTATGCACAAAGGGCGATCTGATTGTTGCAATGACACAACAAGCGGAAGGGCTTTTGGGAAGCACTGCTCTTGTTCCAGAAAGCAATCTGTATCTGCACAACCAGCGAATAGGTCTTATCTTTCACAATGAAAATTTGGTGGACAAATTCTATTTGTACTACTTGTTTATGACGAGTAGTGTGCGAAAACAAATTGCAGATTCTGCATCAGGAACAAAAATCAAACACACTTCACCGGAGAAAATATACTCTGTATCAGTCTCCATTCCAAAAATTGATATACAAAGGAGAAACGCATCACTGCTATATTCAATCGATAAAAAAATAGAAACTAATTCTCTTATTTGTGCTGAGTTGGAGGCTATGGCGAAAACTCTCTATGATTACTGGTTCGTGCAGTTTGATTTCCCTGATGAGAATGGCAACCCCTACCGTGCATCCGGCGGCGAAATGGTCTGGAATGAGCAGATCAAACAGAAGATTCCGAAAGGGTGGAATATAACCACCATTGGAAAGATTACCGCAAATTTTGATTCTCAACGAGTGCCACTTTCTCAAAATCAACGCGAAAGTATAAAAGGTATAATCCCTTATTACGGTGCAACCGGCGTTATGGATTATATAAATGATTACATATTTGATGGACAATATGTGCTCATTGCTGAGGATGGGTCTGTCATGGATGATTTGGGACATCCTATTGTGCAAATGATATGGGATAAAACCTGGGTAAATAATCATGCCCATGTTTTGCGGGGAATAAATAATTATAGCAACGAGATTCTTTATTTTGTTTTGAAAGGTATTCCTGTTGTAAAGATTATGACTGGTTCAATCCAGAAGAAAATTAACCAAGAGAATCTAAATAATTACTGTATCCCATCAATACCGAAAAAAACACTAAACCAATTTTATTCTTACACAAAAGATGTATTTGAGCAAATACATCACCTTGAATTAGAAAGTAAAGAACTAACAAAACTCCGTGACTGGCTCCTGCCCATGCTGATGAATGGACAGGCCAGGGTGGAATGAGGTGAAGTATGAGGCGCAACTTTGCCCAGATACTAAAGGACGCAAAGATTGATGTTAAGTTGGAGTATCAGAAACTATATGGACTATTGTATGACCGTAGCATCCAGGTATCAAACACGAACCGCATTTCTGCCTATGACGAACTGAGTGAACGGTTTATAGGCTTCCATTTCCGGGGAACATGCCTTTCGATAGATGAATTCAATGATTTACATGAATTCCATTTTGAAAGAGAACCAGAGAATTTCAATATTGACAATTTGATAAGTCTTTGCGAGTACATATATAACATGCTTATGGGCTATCAGTCTACGCAACTTTCATTTGGATGGAACATGCCAGCCGCACCTGCACTTATCAATGTCCAATTTTATCTGGAGCAAATAAGCCAGGTTATTGAAAAAATCGGCTATATGCAGACCGCAGAAGATAATTTTACCATTTTTGTTGAAAAGTCTCCGGCTGCAATTGCTGTGGCAGAGAGCGAGCTGGTTCCAGGAAATCTATCATACAAACTGATTTCCTACCACCACTACCGGATGAAAGGAAACTTAGGTGAGAAAAAGGCTGTCTTGCTGCAACTGGCATCAATTATAGAAGCTAAACGTAAGGATTTGAATCAAGCCGATAAAGTGTTGGAAACTAATCTTTTCTATGCCTTCAATAACTTGAATATTCGCCACAACAATGTCAATCCAGAACTAAAAGGGAAATACAAGGCATATGTGGCACAAATGTCCAATAGTGAACTGGAAAAATGGTATGATGAGACATATCAAATGTGTCTTTTAGCTTTACTACAGATAGAAAACCTTGACCGAAAAGCAGAATTTGATAAATTGAAAGCAGAGATTGAAAAATAATAACAGTAAAAACAGTTCTGAGTAAGGAGGGGTATGCCTTTTGAAGGATCAGGATACGCTTTACACCGGTCAGCTAACCTATAAAGAGATAGAGTTTACCTTTGTATTTGACAGGAAAGAACTGCGGTTAATTCCCCCCAAAGACAAAAAACAAGAAATTGAGGAGCAATGGTTAGGAACCCAGATTGCCCCCGGACTCTATACTCCCAATATCCCTGTGATGGAAGATAGCCACCTATCTGGAATTTGTAATGAATCTGGGCGAAAGATTGTGTTCTTAACCAAGCGTGGCAGTTACATAGCTACTCATGGCAATCACTTACTTGGCTACAGCTTTGTTTTGAGTATTAAAGTTATCGCTTATGTAGTATTCAAGTATGATCGCAGTACAATAGATCGAATCAGTTTTGCAAATTCGGAGATTAACGCTATTCATCCAGTAAACAAATCCTTTACATTTTCACTTGGAACTGATTTTGAAGAGTTTAATCAAAACGGGATTATGACGCTAACAACAAAGGACTTTGATTCTACCACGACAGAAGCACAAAAATTCTCGGTAGATGATAAAGATGTTGTTATCTACTTTACGATATCAAGAGGTGTTAGTACTAAAATTGGAGAGGCCCCATTGTCTTTAGACTCATCTCTTATATTTGAGTTCTCTCCTACCAACGATTATGAATTTATCCTAAGATTGTGGTATATTGCAAAAGATTTCCTGAGCTTTCTATGCTATCGCCGCGATATCTATCTTCCAATAACAAAGCTGTCAGCCCCATGTCCTGATGGAAAGCATGAAGAATTTGCCACTCTTTATGTTGTTGGCGAAGATGGACGTCCTAATAAAGAGGATTTAGAAAAAGGGCGATATATCAAACAAGAACTTATCTCAGGGCACGAAGGGCAAATTCTAACGGATATTGCTGCAAATAAATTATACCTAAGACATATTCCAGAATCCTACGACTCTGGACGGCACAAGGATGCTGCAAAATTTATAATGCTTACATCTGCCTTTGAATGGGAGTTTAGGAGAACATATCCTAATGGAGTACAGAAAAGCGAAAAAACATTGGCTATAGAAAAGACCGCCACGGAAGCGATTGAACTTTTATTCAAAAATAGTAGTGGGAAGCTTCGCGACAAATATCGATACTTAAAAAAACGAATTAAGGATGATCCACTTCAATCTGAGATTGAACAAATCGGAACAGATTTTGCAGAAATTATTGATCTATTTGGAAAGCGTTTGTATTCATTGAATGATGAAAAACTTGTTTACACTGAAATGGGAAAGCGGCTTGGAGATCAGAGAAATCACTTTGCACACGGAGATTTAGACAAGGATTTTATAGACCTTTCTCTGTTGGATTTGATTTTCTTAGAGCGCATTGTGTATGCTATTCAGTTGAGATACTACGCCATTGAAACACCTAAAATACAAAATGCAATCAATGATTTGTTCCATTGCGGTTTTGCATTGTCACAGGTATAGCGTATAGATTTCTCCAAAAACTTACAGTTAATTTACCATTTGGGCATGGTAAATATGTGAAATGATACTTCGATATCAAGCAAACAGAGGGCATAGCGTGTGAGCTATGCCCTCTGCCTAATTAGTGTCAGATGCAAATCAATTCGTTGTAAATAATTTCCTCCGTCTGGTTTCGGACGTTGTTCATGCGCTGAACCCATTCCGTCTGATTCTGGGATTTGAGTTGCTCCGTAACGCCCTCCTGTTTTGCCAATTGTTCAACCAACTGAAAAAACATGGTTTCCGCCTGAGTATCAATTTCGGACAGGTGGCTGGCCAATTTGCCGCTGAGAAGCAGAGCGTTGTAGATTGGCCCCCGCTGGGTTTTCAGGTAGTGTCTCCGCCGCTGGCCCCATATGCCAATAGGGATGCTTTCTGGTGGTACCAAATTGGGTAGAAGATAATCACCCTCCTGATGATAAGTGATACTCATTTTTTCAAATAATGATTTCATTGCAGATTCCTCCGTTTGTTCAGATTTTCTGCAATACACCGTATCGACTGTCTCTACTACATTTTTTGAAACCATCGTTACGGAACCTCATTATTCGTGCCGTCCCTCTTTTTTTATACCGTCTGCGTCAAAAAAACCTCGCCGCCGAAGTCGGCCAGCCGCTCCCGGGCCTCCTGGGCCAGGCCCTCGTCGTCAAACAGGCCGAAGGCGGTGGGGCCGGTGCCGCTCATGCTGGCCCCCAACGCTCCGCATTGAATCAGGATGTTCTTGATATCGTTCACCCGGGAGCGCCGGTGGGAGGGCAACGCATCCTCAAAGACATTGTACATCCGCCGGGCCACCCCGGTCAGGTCCCCCGCTTCCAGGGCGGCGATCACCCCCCTGGTGTCGGGGCGGCACCGCAGGCGCACACTGTCAATTTTCGCAAACAGCGCCGGGGTGGAGATGGAGAACTCGGGCTTGCACAGCACCACCCAGCACTTGGGCAGGGAGGGCAGTGGGGTGAGCACCTCGCCCCTGCCCTCGGCCAGGGCGGTGCCCCCCAGAACGCAGTAGGGTACGTCGGAGCCCACCCGCTCCCCCACCCGGGCCAGCTCCAGAGGGGACATGGGTTCGCCCTCCATGGCGTTCAGCGCCCGGAGAACGGCGGGCCCGTCGCTGCTTCCCCCGGCCATGCCGGCACAGACGGGAATCCGTTTGTCGATGGTAATCTCCAGCCCCCATGGCTCCTTCCCCAGGGCCTCCCAGTAGCGCAGGGCCGCCTGGGCCGCCAGGTTCTTCTCGTCGCCCGGGAGAAAATGGAGGTTGGTATACACCCTTACCCCCGCCGGCTCCCTCCTCTTCAGGGTGACAGCGTCGGCCAGAGCGATGGACTGCATAATCATCCGCAGGTCGTGGTAGCCGTCAGGGCGGCTGCCCAGCACGTCCAGGGTCAGATTCAGTTTGGCGTGGGCCAGAATTTCCACGGCGTTTTCCTCCCCGCAGCTTGATTTCGTCCTGTAGGGCAAGGGCTCTGCCCTTGCCTGACCGGGTTTTGCCTCAACCATAAGGCAAGGGCAGAGCCCTTGCCCTACATGATGTGCCTATTTGCGTATCTTCCGGGCCTCTAAGTAAAACCGCTTGTCCTGGGCCTGGCCGATGGAAAAGGTCTTCCGAGGCAGGACCCCGTCCCGGACAATGGCGTCGAACAGCTCCGTCCAGTCAGGCGGAGGCAGCAGGAAGGCCACAGCGTCCTCCCGCTCCTGTGCCAGAGCCTTGGCCTCCTCCGCGCCGTGGATGTAGTCGATCCGCGCTCTGGGGTGGGCGGCTATGTAGTCGTCCAGAAAGCGCTGGAGGGTGTCCACCGGCAGCTGGGCGGAGGGCTCCCGCACGGTGACCTCTCCCTGGCTCCAGCGGTTTACGGCGAAGGAAATGGTGTGGCCCTCTCCCCCGCCCTGGACCGCGGAGGTGTAGTATTCCAGCAGCGCATCCAACAGCTCCTCCGGTTTCGCGCCGAAGACCACCCGGTGGATGGGCTCCAGCTCCACCGAGCCGTCGTAAAAGTTGACAAGCTCACACAGAGCGTACCGGGAGGGCAGCTCGGGCCACTGGGCGGGGTCGGTGAGGCCCTTGCGCCGCTCGTAGCACTCCTTGGCGGTGGCCAGGGAGTGGTTGCCGTCCCCCACCAGGAAGAGCAGGCCGTCCCGCTCCCGGTCCGCCCACTCCTTCCATTTCCGGATGGCCCGGGCGGTCCGCTCCTGCTGTTCCCGGGTCAGCAGCCAGCCCTTGAGATGGCCGCCCCCCTCCATCAGGTCGAAGTCGTAGAGCAGCTCCATCCCCTCCGTCTCTCCGGACAGAGGCGGGATGATATCCTGACAGTCGGTGAGTAGCAGGGCGTGGGGCAGCTCAATGGGGGCGTTCTTCCGCACCGCCACCCGGGGCGGGATGCGGGACATCACCCTCGGTGGCCCGGACGGCGGCCCGGGAGCCGGCCTCGTAGTCGTACTGCTCCAGGTCCACCATGCCCACCAGTCCCCGGCGGACATACCCGCTCGACAGGGTGCGCTCCACATAGATCAGGGCGTCGGGGTGCTCCTGAAAGCGCCCCTCCCGGAGATAGCGGCTCATGGTGTTGTTGATCTCCATGATGTCCGTCTCCACGCTGGGCCCTTCCAGGCAGCTCTCGGGCAGGATCAGACGCAGGGCCGAGGGCGCCCGGCCCACCCGGTTTTCCACCCGCTGCCA
>OFFE01002088.1_pt1 | contig 12605 bp, 9 predicted proteins | sample 1521371 | NCBI WGS metagenome assembly OFFE01 (sample SAMEA3504131, study PRJEB24116) | mouse gut metagenome | biome: mouse gut; feature: mouse-associated habitat; material: faeces | place: Denmark | collected 2011 | reverse complement strand
TCCTTATTTTATCACATCCCTATTCCCTTGGGGGATTAAATCAGTGATTCCTTAGATTTATCAATATTTTTTCTTTTGATACCATTTCCCAAATGTTCAGCAATTTCAGCCTCAGAAGTGCATTCAATCCAGTGCTTAACGGATTTAACCCAGTACATTGTTTCTTTAGTATAATTCTGGGCCTTGCTATGCAATGAGCGAATAGAATCTACAGTTTGATTTTGCCATTTAAGTTGAAACAATGCTATCTCGCCGTTAATTTTATCTACCACTACCGCATCGATATCCGTGACAGCCTCACTGCCGTGTTTGATAACAATATTATGATTGATGCAAGTAAAACTATCGCCTACTATTTCATACAGTTGCTTTCTAAATATCGCCTCTCTGGAGTTAGCATTCCGTGAAAAGTCATTGGGAAACTTCTGCTGCAGTGAACTCAGCAAAAAAGAGAATGGATGAAATAGTGATCCAGCTACTGAGTGCAGATATTGATTCCTGGATATTTTAATTAGAGGTGCACAATTTACTTGTCCACGCGTGTATAACTCGCTATTGTCAGAGGACAATGACATGCACGATAATATTGCGTAAGCATCCTGCTCAGAACACTCCCGATTTTCCCGAATTAACCTAAGCGCTTCATCTTCCATTCTAACATCATAGAAAAGATTTTCTGCAAGTAGTTCTGGATGGGATGATTGTAGAAGTTCAGCAAAACGGAGGTGTTTTACTGCATAACCATATGAATCAATGATCGCATCAGTAAAGTTGACGTAAGCAACTCCATTAAATTTACTTTGCTCTGGGAAATAGTCCCACTCTGTGTTATGAACGCTATCATAATAGGCAACATCATTGAAATAATTTTCTATGTTCATAGTTGAGCCGTAGCCCATAAATTCTTTCAGCCAGACAAAGCACAGTGGTCGCATCTCCTCCTGGATAGTTGGCCACTGTGCTTGCAGTGTCGTAATGCGCTCATCTCTCTCCATCAATGAAAATACCAAATTTTCATAAAAATCCGTCCAGCTTGAATCGAAATGTTCAATCCACCAATTCTTCTGGATATGTTTGATTGTGCAGACGTCATCCTTAGAGCTGACGGATACATATCCGTATTTTTCCATGTCAAGTATGTATTCGGTTTGCCCTACGATCTTACAGCTACACAGAAAGACTTTACATTGATATATCTCATCTGAGTCTGCACGAGCTAACGGTGTTGCGATAAGCGTTTCAAAATCTTTTGTCCATAGATATTTAATTAGCACCGGATAGGCATACTTTAAGATATCAAAGAATAATGTTGCACTCTGGTCGCTTTTGGTCATTATATAATCGTAGTATGATTTATCAATCACTTTAATACAGTTGACAAAGAAAATTTGACGTTCAACCAAAGACATCCCGCTAACTCTTTCTTCAATATATTCTATACCATCATCGTGCAACGAACTAATAATATTTTCCATATTTCTCAACCCCCTAACATGCCTTCAAGAGGTGATTTCGCTACAAAGCTTTGTTAGGCGTTTTTCCCGCACGTTCTTTTTCAGTTCGCATTCCCAAATAATCAGCACTTTCCAGCCCATGTCTATGAGCTTTCTGTAGTTCTCCTTGTCACGTTCCACATTTCGATTTATTTTGGGTATCCAATATTCGATATTAGAAGATGGCCACACAAACCGGTCGCAGTCGTGTTTGTGCCAAAAGCAACCATTTACAAAAATCACTCTATGATACTTAGGCAAAACAATATCAGGGCACCCCGGCAAGGCCCGAACATTTTTTCTATATCGAAATCCTTTAGAAAACAGATACTTCCTAACAATCTCTTCCGGCTTTGAATTCGTGCTCCGAATATGTGACATATTTTTGCTGCGAACTTCTTTTGAATGATTATCAGCCATTTTCTTGTTCTGCCTCACGAAGTTTTTTTCCTAAAGTGGCCGCAAGCTGTTTAGCAATCGCCTTTGCCATAATTGGAGGTACGGCATTTCCAACCTGCTGGTATTGTTTATCTTTAGAGCCGCAAAACACAAAGCTATCAGGAAATGTCTGCAGCCTGGCTGCTTCTCGGATACTAATTGCCCGATCCAGAGTAGGATGAATCCACATGGACTTTCGAACATTAATCACCGTTCCGCTTGGTTCATCATAGTTCAACCGCAAATAAATTGTATTTTGAGTCCGTTTTACATCGGTATAGGTATTGGTTTTGAGCGAGTCTTCTAAACTATGAAAATTTTCTCCTTGATGCAGAGCTTTGAATCTTGCCATTGCTACATCAGTCGTTTTAGTAATAATGTGGTTCTTCAGAATATCCGAATCCCTCAGTTGCTGTGCCACTGAACTCAACTGATCTTTATGCTTCAGCGGAATTCCTTCCTTATCGTCTGCTAAATCATATACAGGAGTGACATCTTCCAAATCAAAAATTGCATCGTGAACAGTTTTATAATGTCCGTCTTTAATCTTTCTGGAAGGCAGAAATACCACAGTGGAAATACTTTTCTTAATTCCCATAACGACAAAGCGTTCCCTTTTCTGGGGCGCTCCAAAATCTGCGGCACACAAAACACCACTATTAATCACATATCCATCTTCTCCAGATGTCAGAATACTTTTTAAATAATCAAAAACTGCAAATGATCGAATATTTGCCAGGAGACCGTCTTTTTCTGTACATTCATATGAATCCACATGGATGTGGTTATCAAAGATTTCCTTAGCTTTACTTAGCATGCGTTGAATCATAATAGCTGGCTCAATCAAGGTGTGAATCCTATCCACTTCAAGAATGCCATCGAAATAATCCATGACTGCTTGGAATGCTTCTCTGGATTTCTGCGCAATGTAGCTGTTTGTATCGTCTCCAATATAGGTTTGAGCGATTTTGGTAAGCTTGCTCCGGTGTTTTTCCAAGGATTTTTTCATCTTATCAGCGTTTTTTTCACCTTTGTAGATGATATTCAGTTGCCGATAGTGTTTTTCAGGCCAAAGTCTCTGCTGGAGCAAATCCAAGTTTTGGACTATCTCCAATGCACCATCAAACACAAATCCTGCGTTCAGCAAATGCAGCGGCGTGTTTTTATTCGGGATCTGATACTCCTCCACAATGTCCAGATCTGCTTCCTCCATATAGAACCGGTGAACGTCAGATCGAAGCATACTGACATTTTCCATGACAAACGCCTTGGGCTGCAGCTCTCTAATCGCTCGAATATACTGCTTTACCAGCATATTATTCTGGCTGATTGCATGGTTCTTCTGCCGATTTGCATTTGAAAACCCTTGGCAGGGAGGACCACCAATGACAACATCAATGGTTCCGTATCTCCTCTGTATATCTGCATAATCTGCGCCGCAGACATCTCCCTGCAGCTCGACATTCGGATGGTTGCGATGGTAAGTCGCCTGCATGTGCGGTTCCCTCTCAAAAGCAACTTTTATATCATATTTTCCTGTCTGCATGAAGCCCAAACTCAATCCACCAGCTCCTGCAAACAGATCCACTACTGAATATGGCATTTTTCTCAATTCTCCCGCTTTTCCATTTTTGCTTCATAACGGCTCTGAAGCAGCTCCCAGCAATCTTCCTTTTTGCACCACTGTCCAATATTCACGCCAGGAACTGTAGGATTCTGAAAATGTTCCCACACAAAATAGGCCAATTCTTCTATGACCCTTGCCGTCTCCGCATTGATTGTCTGGTTATTCCAGATTTCCTGCGGGTTGATTAAATCCGAATAATATTTCCCAATCAGTGCCACGGTGTAATAGTCCTGCTGAGCTTTAAAACCACCAAATTTCAAATTCTTGATGATTTCATCACAGCTATTGAACAGTATCACCTTGGAAATCATGTCAATGTAGCTCTGTTCAGATGGCTCAGGGAATTCACCCTTGGAGAGCATATCCGAGAAATAGACAAAACTGGTTTCCAGACCTTTACTGACAATATACGGATAGCCCTGATAGGACATCACACATTTTGCCGCTACAGTTTTAGAAATGCAGCGATTCTTCGGGCAGCGGCTCTTAAATTCCTTTTTAGCTGCTGCGGTTGGCTGCCGATTCAATTCAACCAAATACTGCCCTCTGGCTCTCTCATAGAACCAATAGTCTATCGATTTTCCCTTCACAACAGGGATTGGTGTTGCCCTGGATAGGCGTTCCATCTTTACATGGTATGCATCATTGGCATTGAAGTCAGACATATTGATTTTATTTTGGCTGTTTGCATACTTGGAAATGTTATGAATAATATCTTCCGCTTGGTCTTTTTTCTTAATAACAGACAGCTTAATCTGTACATTCACCTGATCCAGAGGGAATTTTGACTTATAGGCATTGTAAATCGATGCTGTAGTTTGACCGCCATTCACAATCTGCCAGCCGGTGATTTCTGTAATGGTCACAACATCTCCGCTGCTCTGACTTTCATCAATGTCAATATTATCCGCAACAGTTGAAATACCGTTGTTGTAGGCCATAAACATTTGCGGTTCACTGGCTAACGATGCCTTGATTCCTTTGTTGACCTTACCAGTTGCCTGCAGAAACGAACGGACATTCTTTTGAATCAGATCTTGCCCCTCAACTTCGTAGATCCGTGCTAGAAGCTCACCGGAGATGACACCAATATAGCAGTCATAGATTTCATTATCGCCTCTGACCTTAATTAGAGGCAAAGATGCACCATACTTTTTCTTCAGCTTTACAACAAGCTGGCGTTCCACAGCAGCACCACCAAGGACACTTTGATACAGTCGTTCAATATCCCAAACATCGAAGCGAATAGTTACCTTTCCATGACGAGTATCTTCCGGAATATATTGGATCGTTTCATCATTGGTCAGTAAAATGATATTAACTGTTTCAATGTCCTCTTTATGCGCTCTGATAAACTCATACGCTTGATAACCATCACTGGATTCCTCTAAAGCCTCAAACGAGTCAGTGCCGCAAGTCTTATAGAACTTCAGAGCTTTTTTCAGAAGCCTGTCGATTTCAGTTTTCTTCACCTTTTCCGGCTGCGGCTTAGCCTGATATTTACTCACAAGCAGGGTAAGAGAATGGAAATACTCACTGAACGCATAGCCGTCCAGTTTCATATTCTCGCCATCTTTTTTGAAGTCCACCAGCGTACAGTCCGAAACAAGAGTTTCTCCCGCTTCCGTTAGGTAGGACAGGAACAAAGTTTTGAAAGCCGTATTTGTAGAAATAGGGCCGTTCTCTTTCGCATACCCAAGAACTTCATCTCGAAATTCTTCGTAGAATTCAAGAATTTTCTCATTTACCACATTAGGCCCCTCCTTTCAAAACTTTAAATACGGATTTTATATCTTGGGCATACGGCATACAAAGCATGATGCTGACTCGGTATGTAAGATCCGCAACACCCAGCGGTACTGCTTCTTTTGTGATTTTAGGAAAACCGTTATCTACTGCAAAGCAATAAAGATCTCGCTGATAGTAGCCAACGGTATAACTATCTGCAGCTTCATCAAAATAGCCGTACTCCTTTAACTTTTCATCAAACTTCTGCAAAACTGATACATCTTCACACAATCTGCCGCGGATGGCAGCAATTCGCTCCGGCAGTTTTTCACCCCCGCTGTGACTTCTGCGAAGTGCATAGAAACGCAGGAACAATTTCCCCGGAATATCACTATCATCCAGCTGGTATTCACTGCTGATACAGGCAAAATAGGGAGCCTGTGCAGAGGTAGTTTTCACTTCAACTGCATGAGGGCCAAAGTAGAAATCATGGGTTTCATCTTCACTGCCAGCCCAGTGCAGAACTGCTTCCAATCCCTGTGAATCCAAGCACTCACTTAAAAACAGCAGCTCACCATAAAGACCCTGCTGACGCTCTTCAGACATCAGCAGCTCTTTATCAGCAGCAAAAAACTCCTTCCACTTTGTTAGAACTCTGATGATGACAGATAAGGACTCCTCGGTGTTCTCTGCTACTTCCAGCTGGCTTCTCAGGTCTTCAACAACAATTTCAAAAATGTCACTGGCGCTATTCGGCAGTTGAGAGAGGCCGACAAAAGGCGTATCAATTCCATACGCTGGCAGCGTAGCTGTTTCAATTTCAACGCCTTTCCAGTGTGGAAATCTGCTCTTAGGAGCTTCTGAAGTCACAGATAAAAACGCTGAGCGCATTCTTGTAGCAATGTTGACTGCAAACGCAATCATAATACCATTGTCAAACTTCACCAGACGCATCGCAAAGGGGAAAGTCTGGCTTGACCCTGCAGATATGTCGGACAATATTCCGCTGTAAATATCAGCCGTAAAACTCATCGCTGTCTTTCTCCAATGCAATATCATTCATCCGATAAGATTTGAGGTTACCCTTTCCCTTTCGATCAGGGAATACCGCCGCAAATCCAAAGGGAGGCTTATGATCTCCCTGATTAACAGTTAGGTCCCCCGCATCTCCAATTGGGTACAGGATTAACAGGCCATTTGAAAATGGTCTTGTTTCTCTCCGTATTATTTCATTGATTTTTGTTTTGGAAGGATCGTTTTTATACTTTTCCTTCAGCTCCTGGACTTTGTCATATGAGTCCTTATTATAATCCAAATACTCATGATCAGCAGATGTCATCGTGTGGATGGAACAGGTAGTCTCGTAGGAATCTACACCAGAACCTTCTTTTCTGTAAATACCTCCGCCTACATCTCTGAGATCTGCAATATCAAAAGCTTTGCCATGACCGCTGACATTGATCAGACAGACCGTCCATGATTTAACGCCGCCGATTCCATCCGCATTCATGGTACGGATATAATCTGCCATATATTTGCTGTTTGCTCTGGTCGCAGTTTTGGATGTTTCATAACTTTCAAAGAAGTTGGCAACATCATGGGCAGACACATTTTGATAGAAGAAATGCTCACCGGGAGCTTTCCTTCCAAGTATCTGCTGATATTGCTCTGCTGTTATGCGGCAACCCTTGATCGCATACAGAAGGTCTTCGACAGCTTCAAAGTTTCTGTCGTATTGCTCACCATCAATATCAAAAACACGAGTCTGGCTCAGCTTGCAGCTGAAATCCCGCTTAAACTCCTGACCAGTTCTCCTCTTATTCCGACTGGTAATTTCCAACGTCGGATGAGATGCTACACGCAGACCAAAGTCCTTTGGAGTCTGAACTACACTGTTCATAAAGTCAAATTGCGCCGCAAGGTCTTCGGTAGCCATAGAAATATGAGAAAAGCTTGCATGAAGAGTGGGCGTGGTAAATAATCTGCAGGCATCCAGGTAGCCAGGACGGAAACCGAACCATCGGCCCATTTGCATCAGCGTATCGTATGTATTGGAACTGCGAGTGAAATAGCTTACTGTCAGTCCTTCCAGTGTCAAGCCTCTGGAGAGTTTGTCGCCGCCAATGACAATGACATTGAATGGCTTTCCCTCATGGTTCTTATAGAGAAGGACATCATCACTCTTACCATTAACACTATATACACTGATTTCCTTGTCAGCGATCAGGCGTTTAGCTTCAGACCAGATGCAGTTCCAGCTGACATCATCGCATCCAGACATATATTTGCTGAACTGTACCCTCATTTTTCCGGTCGTAGGAACATAGTCTTCTTCCCAAATCGACTTAAGCTCACTTTCAATGATGGAATCACCATAACGGATATGGTTCTCAATCTCTTCTTTAAAATATTTCAGGACTTTTTGTTTAACCTTATTTTGCTGGCCAACGAAGCGGACAATATGGATTAACATCGTATTGGGTTTGTTCCTTTGTCCTCTGCAGTTCCTAAGTGCGGTAGACAGAAAGAAGTATTTCACGGCCAGTTTAAGCTCCTTGGGAAGTTCACCGACCGGATCAGCGGATTTGGTACCTTTACCGAGATAGGATGCTCCATCCACGATTTTCCGGTAAAGCGGCATCGCAGGAACATCCTCGTTGCTGCCCAATCCAAAGAACTCTCTTGCACCAATATACTGATCTGCTCTTGGAGATCTGTATATAAAATCTCTGGGGAAAAGGTCTGTTCCGTATTTTTCATCGTCGATGTGGGGAGGAATGAAAATATTCGCAAAAGGTGTAGCAGTATAGCCGATATAGGAACGGCATTCAAATACACCAAGCAACTCTCGAATCAATCCATTGATAGTCGTAGGGTTATAATCATCCAGAACATTTCCTTGATCGTCATAGCTTTCTTTCGTATTGATAGAAGCCTGATCCGCCTCATCATCAATAATGAGTGCGGGATATTTTGCTGGAATTTTCTTCTTTCCACCTATAATCTCTGCACAATGATTTTTACGGAAAAACCGTAGAATCTTGCGCAGAACAGAGGCATTCTTTTTTGTAACAATCATGAACGGAGGCATCATAGATACGCCTTCCGTCTTTTTATTGACATCGCCTTTTTCGTCTCGTGTCGTAATCGACTGGACAACAGTTTCAACCTGGTTGTGAGGACCTACTCCAACACCGATCACATTGCGCTCCCGGGTCATATCCCCGATACTTTCCAGGCTTGTTTCATATCCCAAAACTTCTTCATCAATACGGGACTGAGTCTGGCTGCGAAGGCTGTTATGAATACCGGACAGCACAATCACAATGCGATATCCCGCATCATAGGCCTTATTGATCATCCCGATATAATGTGCCGTTTTACCAGATTGAACATAGCCGAACACCATGCCCATTCGTTCACCAGCTACGCCCTTTCTGGGATTAGTCAAAGCATTCATAATCTCATCTGTAGATGAATTGATATCTTCCACTGCTGTAATGCTCCAAGAGGGTTTCTTCAGCAGATAGTCATAGTAACGGCTCCAATATTCCGGTTTAAATTTCGGATCTTGTTTGAGCTCATCCCACCAAGTCTTATCTTCCAGATTTGGGTCACACACGCCAATAGAAGGTTCTGTGTAGGCGGTCACTTCGCTGAGCAGGAACTTCTTAAAACATTCCATGTCAGAAATCATATTTAAGCCGCCAAATTTCGCTGCGGTCTTTTCGACTGCTACTGCAATAGTTATATGTTCTTCTTTTACAAGCTTCTCACAAAACCCATATCCGCTCTTATATAAACCGACTTCAATATCACTTAAGTCTTTCGGCGTATTAATCATTGTGCTTCCTCCACTAGCCTGATAATGTCCTCTCGGAGATGTCTATAATTAGCCATGTCCAGCAACGTAGATTGTGTTTCTTCTTTAGTAAATCCCTGCGACAAGAAGATCGAAATCATATCTGTCAATTCTTTAATTTGTACCTGATATTCCAAAGAGGTCTTATCAGGCTCTGCACTAACTTTTCCTTTCTGCAGAGAATCTGTCATTCCGGACTGCATAAACGGTGCAAAATTCTCAACCAGAGTGAGATATGCTGACAAGGTCGATTTACCCTGGTCGTCCAACTGCTTCTTGAGATTATTCAGCAGAGAATGCTTTCTGTTAATATGGAAAGAATATCGACCATTCTTTTTTCGCTGCTCCCATACATAATCCAAATTGGGAGCACTGACATTGGACTTCGAGTAACTGCCACGGGAATTGTATACACGAGCAGAAGTTTCAGTACAAAGGTCAATCTCTCTTTCAACTGATTCCCTGACATAACTGGGCAGAGAAGCTGTTGACTTCTTTATGTCGATTTTCCAGTCCTCATCGCTGGCCGGTGTAATGTCAATCTTAATACGGGCCAGATTGTATGCTGGTTCCTTCTTTATGTAGTCAAACCATGTCCCGCAAATAATAAGTCTTCTGTTTCTATAAACATAGATGCCCTGGTGATAGTTCCATCCTTTGGACCCGCCCGCTGCCTGATAGTCATCATCAGATACAAATTTCGTTTTATGCGGCAGAACATAAGGCTGAATAATCACCTCTGCACTGCCATCATCTGAGAAAATCGATTCTTCCGGCAGTTCCTGAGTTGCACTATTCTCCAAAATGAATGGATTCCATGCCTTAATTAGAGTGCCATTCAGTTCCAGAATGAGATTATCTTCTTCAATAAATCGATGAAATGTAAGTGCCAAATGTTTTTCCGTTTTACTTGCAATCCTATAAAATTTATTCTTGGCTTTCTTTTCGTCGTCGATATCGATCACACGATCCAGATTTTCAATGACAACAATCGTTCCCTGCGCACCCATCTGAGATGAAAACTCAGAGATTTCACTTTCTTCTCGGATAATCAAGTTCCACCCGATCTCCGGAATCTGGTCCAGATCCCAAGATGCATTGCTCACAGCAAATTCTGATTTTGTTACAACTGTTAGCTTTTTTCCAAGAGAGAATGCTGCTGTCTTCATGCCCATGCCAAACCGCCCCAAATCATCTTCGGCTCGGATTTTACTGGGATCAGAAGATCCTATACGCATATTCTCAATCAGATCCTTTTCACTCATACCGAAGCCATCATCAGAAATCACAATTCGTTTCTTTTCCCAGTCAAATTGGATTTTGATTTCATGGGCTTGAGCTGAAATACAGTTATCTATAATATCTGCAATCGCAGTTTCCTCGTTATACCCTACGGAACGCAGGGAGGCCAGCAGCAATCTTGCTTCTGGAATGGATTGAATTTTCTTTGCCACACCGTACCTCCTCTGTCAATTGGGCCATGTACCGCTTTTATATACTTTCCAGATTTCACTCTGGCATCTTTGGGTTTTTCAGCATCCGCAGAAATCGGCAATGAATATCCTATTTTAATAGCATCAGGAATACACTTCCAGCACAAAGCGCCTGTATCCAGCGAACAGAAATTCCCCCTTTCCGGGAAATCTGTCGGATTGAACAGTACTCCATCGTAAGGCCTCCTATAGCAATCTTTAAAATTGCCGCCAGTGGGCCGCTGAGGGCGGCGGCCCCTACCCATTTCTTAGAATCTGTATTCACAACCGTTGAACGCCGCCTGTGCGGTCTTTTTCCCGCCATACTGCGTCGATTTTCCTTGTTTGACGAGAAAAATCCTCGCCCATCCGGCATCCCCCGGTTATGAATACAGGTTCTTATAGAGGTCGGCCCCTGGGCGACCCGCTTGTCAGGAATTTTGATGTTTGCTATAGATATGCTCTGGAACTCCCACAAAAGCTGTTGTCTAGACAAAATTATACAAAATATTTTGTAAGAACCGGCAAAACCTTGTGAAACAGCGCATTACGCCGCATTTCCTGACAACAGACCACCCCAATTACTACGAATTTACTACCAAGGGATGAGCTTTGATACGACGAAACACCGGGAAATGCGGACATACGGTACAGCGCCGCCCTTTGAACAGCCACCTAAAATCACATATCGCCCGACTGGATAAGCCGTCTTTTCTGCATGGGAAAGACGGCTTTTTCCATGCCCATACATAGCCGCCTGTTTCGCCGCAGGCGGCTAAATTCATGAAAGGAGGAACCCCCAAATAATGAGGTTCCGTAACGATGGTTTCACAAATGTAGTAGAGACAGTCGATACGGTGTATTGCAGAAGATATGAACAAACGGAGGAATCTGCAATGAAGTCATTATTTGAGGAACTGGGCGGCACCTATTATCAGGAAGGTGATTATTTCCTGCCTGATTTGCCTCTGCCTGAAACCGCTCCTGTTGGTGTCTGGGGGCAACGGCGGAGGCACTACCTGAAAATGCAACGGAAGCCACTCTACAATGCCTTGCTTCTCAGCGGAAAGTTGGATGACCATTTGGTTGAGGTTGACACCCAGGCAGAAGCTATGTTTTTTCAGTTGGTTGAACAACTGGTAGAGCAGGAAGGCATTACGGAACAGCTCAAAGCTGAAAATCAAATGAAATGGGTTGAACGGATGAACAGTATCCGTAATCGAGCAACAGAAACAGTTTATGCCGAATTAATTTTTAGGTAAGAATCATAAGCTGTACAGCAAAGGGACACAGGGCATTACCTTGTGTCCCTTCTTCTATTATGAAATTTCTGCAATCGTTCTCACTATTTCATTAATAGTTTCCGAGCTATATCTTTTGACTTCTTTTACCCAAGGATAAATCGCTAAATCTTGAAACATTCCATATTCAGTCTCATTTCCTTGCATGATAGGGTAAACTGCTACTGAAGGGAATTCTTTTACAAGTGTTGCTAATTCATGAGGAATGCTTCTCGGCAAAGATATGTCTGCAATGATAAATTTAGACATTGAGGCAAGCGTTATAACAGTTTCTGTTAAATTTCGAGATTGAGGCCCATCAAAGTCAAACATGACTGGTATTAAATTGTAGTTACGAAGTTGGTTTCTGATATTATCTAAAATCTTTTTCCGTTCAGGTGAAAAATTGCCTAATATAAGTACAACTTTAGAAGTAATGGTATTAATAATGCTCCGCAAATTCCGGTTATTTATCATTAAGTACAAGAACTGTGCCAATTCAATGTTATCAACGGTTATTTCAGGATTACCCTCTTTAGTTATAATCAAATCTTGCTGTTTTGAGTTTTGCAGATTAAGATCCCAGGATGATATGCCATAGACACGGCATCTATCAAGAATAGTATTAGAAAAATCACTCTCGACAAAACCAATGCCATTAAGTTAACCAGGTATTTCCAATAAAAGCACAAAAAGCACTTGACA
>OFFE01002085.1_pt1 | contig 12629 bp, 8 predicted proteins | sample 1521371 | NCBI WGS metagenome assembly OFFE01 (sample SAMEA3504131, study PRJEB24116) | mouse gut metagenome | biome: mouse gut; feature: mouse-associated habitat; material: faeces | place: Denmark | collected 2011 | reverse complement strand
CCGCCTCCCGCTGCCAGTTGCCCAGAAGGGAAGCCGGCAGCACCAGAAGGGCTCTGGCCGTCGGGTTCTGGGTGCGCAGCCTCTCCAGATAGGCCAGCACCTGAACCGTCTTCCCCAGCCCCATGTCGTCCGCCAGGCAGGCTCCGAAGCCCAGCCCGTCCATGTAGTTCAGCCAGGTATAGCCGTTCTTCTGGTAAGGCCGCAGGGTAGCCTGGAATGTCTTCGGCACCGGGGCTTTCCGGATGGTCTCGGGCTTGCGCATGTGCGTCAGGAATTCCGCCAGCCACTGTCCGTTGGACACCGCTGCCCCCACGTCCTTCTGTCCCTTCCCCTGCCCCAGCTCCAGCTGCATGGCATCCAGCAAGGTCATCTCTCCCGGCATTCCCTCCAGCCTCGCAAGCAGCTCCCGCAGCTTCTCATGGTCTACCTCCACCCATTTCCCTTTCAGCAGCGCTAACCCTTCAGTCTGCTCCAGGAGCCTTCGCACCTCCTCCTCGGTGAGCTCCTCCCCGTCCACCACCAGCTTGGGACGCACGCCGATCAGCGTGTCAAAGCCCAGCATGGAGGGCTTCTCGTCCCCCAGGCTGGCCTCCAGGGTGACGCCCGCCGCCTTCCTTTTCCACCAGTTGGGTATCCGGCACAGGATCCCCGCCTGTTCGATGTCCTCGATCCGTTTCAGGAAATCGTAGGCCTCCTGTGCCGTCAGCCGCAGAGGGTGGAACATCTCGCCGCTCTCCATGAAGCCCGCGATCAGCTCCGATACCTCCGCGGCGCGGTTCAGGCAGGACAGGAGCTTCAGGAGCTTGTCCCGTTCATCCTTATACTCTGTCAGGGCATATTTCAGCGGTACATGGCGCACCTTGCCGTCCGCTCCCCTGGTGGCATAGGTGGCCAGGAAGGCAAAGGGGTATTCGTCCCCCCTGTTCTCCACCAGGTGGAAGAAAATCCGCTCGGGCACATGGAGATGCTGGCTCTTCTCCGTCAGGTACATCTCCACCGTCCCCTGATAGCCCCGTATCTCCTCCCTGAAGATCTTCAGCAGCCTGCGGAAGACCGCGGCAATCCATTTCCCGTCCACATGCTCCGCCCCGATGGCAAAGGGCAGCGCCCGAAGGAGCGCTTCCACGTCCTCGGCCAGGGGCTTCACACTCACCTTTTCCCGGGCCAGCTCCAGCTCCGGCAGCCTGGTCAGGCATCTCAGGAAGGTGTCGGATACCAGGTACAGGAAGCTTCCGGAGGCCGTAGGATTTTCGCTCCTCTCCTCGAATCCCATCTGGTACAGGGCATAGTATTTGTCCGCCTCGAACCGGCTCCTCCATGCATCCCCGCCGCTCTCCTCCTGAAGGGACGGGGCGTCCGGATAGAAATCTTTTTCCGTGAAAATGAACTGCAGCCCTTCCCCGCTGGTATTTGTCTTATCCATAAAAATCGTCCTTCCGTGTTTTTTCTTTCGATATATTGGTTCTATGTCCGCCCTTGATTTCCATAGAAATTGCCGGAACATAACTTCTACAACTTCTGTGGGGCTGTCTGACCCCGCTCTCATGAATCCGCCTTTGGCCTCCCGTCCTTCCCTTTCGCCCCCAAGGCCTCAAGGGCCGCCTCCGCCTTTGCCGCCACCTGCTTCTTCCGGTTCTCCCTGGCAATCTCAAACAGCGACCTGACAATCTCCTTCAGCGCCTCCACGGTCTCTTCATCCACCTCTTTCAGCGCCGCAATCACCCCGTTCATGCTCTTCTTCCACTCCGCCGTGAAATCGATCAGATTGTCCGCCTGCGAAGCAGTAATCACCTGATACAACGTGTCCACGAAGGTTCGCAGCTGCTGTTCGTTCAGGGACAGAATCCACTGGTTCAGGTTGTTGTCCATCTGCTGTCTGCGCTCATACAGACGGTCTGCCCGCACCAGATGGTTCCCCGTCACCAACCAGGTATAGGGATCGTGCTGGAGCAGCCCGAAGGTCTTGCTCTTCACCACCTGGAAATACATGCCGGACTCGAATATCATCCCCACCAGGGAGGAATTGGGCAGAATCTTCACCACCCTGTCCGCTATCTTCCCATAATCGCACTCCCGCAGCACCTCCGGCCGGAAGCCCGGCCCGTCCATGCTGTAGATCTTCCGGATACGATCCTGTATATCCGGATTGCAGTTCATGGCGCTGTACACCGCCAGGTTCCCGCCCTTGGAGTGGCCTCCCACATAGAGCGGGCCGCCGAATCTCCCGGCCACCCTGTTCAGATACTCCACGCTTATGGCCTGACCGGGCACCGGCGTGAGGAACGCCATGTTGAAGTCCTCCTTCCACCCTACGATGGTCTCGTCCGTACCCCGGTAGGCCACATAGCGGCTCCCGTCCCCCAGGGTAAAAGTCACCGCCGAGAACTGGGTCTCCCACCGCTCCTCTATTACATTTACGTAGTAATTCAGTTCCAGGTTCCGGAAGCGCTTCCCCTGAACCATCCTCTCGTAGAGGGCGCGGTTCGGCTTCTCATAGCGCACGTCCGCAAAGAGCTTCTCGAAATCCGGGTGCTCCTTCAGGCTCTCCAGCGTGACAGCCGGCTTCTCAGACGACTCCTCCGGGAATCCCTTCGGGACTTCCGTTTCGGCCTCGGCTGCCGTTTCTGTTTCCGCCCCCATCGCTTCGGATGCCCCCGCTCTAGGTGCCTCCACTTCGCACGTCCCCTCTCCGGATGTCCCCACTCCAGATGCCACCGCTCCGACATGTAGTCCGCCTCCCGCCCCCGGAACGCCGGGCACGCTGCCCTCTGCCCCAGGCACCATTCCGTCAAACTTCAGATACGCAAGCTGGCACAGCGCCAGGCTGTCCACATCCGTCATGGGCATTTCCCGAAAAGTGTATTTCCCATATTTTTCCAGATAGTTCAGCAATGTCCCCATCTTACACCTCTCCCGCAAAACATCCTCATTCCTGTCCCGGATTCAGCGCTCCGGCATCCCCATATCCCTTCCGGCCCGGCTTCCCCCATGCCCCATATGCCGCCTCCGGCACTGCCCTGCAGAACCGCATCAATCCCCGGCTTCAACCTTCCCTGCCTTTTCCGCAGCCGAGAGGGGAATCAGAGCACGCTGCATATTATAACCACAATCATGAAAACAATGATATACAGCGCCCATGCCCACTTATTTCCCAGATTCACAGTCCAGCTGCACTCATTATTCCGCCTCTTGACAATCAGCCTTTTATCCTCTCTGTTGAAATATATCCTTCCCATTATCCATCCCTCGTCCCTGTGGCCTGATTTCATAAAAATCCTCCATACCGCCCTTGACGGCTCAAATCGAAATGTGAACCCCCTTCCTGCCAGATTTCATACCGGACTTCACGCGTTCCTGGTATACCTGCACCGCGGAAAGGAGCTGCAGCCCCAGAACGCGCCGAATTTCCCCTTGCGTTTCACCAGGGCCCCGCCGCAGTTCGGGCAGCTTTCCTCCGTTGCGCTGGCCCTGCTCCCCGAAGCATCTCCCCCCATGCTCTGCGCCCTGCTCCCCGAAGCATCTCCCCCCATGCTCTGCGTCCTGCTCTCCAGTATCCTGCCCATGCATTCGTAGCACTGCCGGTTCATGTCACAGTCCTTCAGGGCTCTGTGCGCCCCCTGGGTGTCTATCCCGAAATGAGCCGCCAGATCCGTCAGCCTGTATCGGTACAATCCGGGCAGACAGCTTTTGGCCAGATACAGCGTATCCACATAGTCGTTTGGCACCGCCCGCTTCAGCGCCCGGGCAGCGCCGTTATAGAGGAAGAGCATGTCGAAGGTATGTATGTTATGTCCTACAAGCATGTCTTCTCCTATGAAAGCAAGGAACCTGCCCAGCGCGTCCCGCAGATTCGGGGCCTTCCGCACCATCCTGTCCGTGATGCCATTGACCCTGGAGGCCGCATAGGGAATGGGCCTGCCGGGATTCACCAGCGTGGAGAACTCCTCTGCCACTTTTCCCTCCCGCACCCGTATGCCGGAGATTTCAATAATCTCATCCGCCTCAGGGCTCAGCCCCGTAGTCTCCAAATCAAACACCACATAATCCTTTGTGTACAGGCTCAGCCTTTTTCCTCTTTCCGCTGCCATCGCATCCTCCTTGGTCCTTTTACCCGTTTTCCCCTGCCCTGCAGGACAGGCTTTTATATGAGGAAAAGAGGCTGCCGCAACAGCCCCTTTCCAAACGATACGTTTCTCTTACGTTATTTTTCCTTCTTCGGAAGGAATTTCTGCCGGAACACATACCACAGGCTCCCCGCCAGGCAGATGGAGGAGTATGCGCCGCAGACGATGCCCACCATCAAAGGCAGCGCGAAGTCCCGGATGCTGGTGACGCCCAGCACATACAGCACCGCCACCATGATGAATGTGGTCAGGGAGGTGAAGATGCTCCTGGACATGGTCTGGGTGACGCTCTTGTCCACGATGTCCTTCAGGTCGTCCTTGTGGCTCATGGTCGCCATGTTCTCACGGATACGGTCGAAGATGACGATGGTGGCGTTGATGGAATAGCCCACAATGGTCAGCATACAGGCCACGAAGGTATTGCTCACGGAGACCCTGGCCACCGCGTAGAACGCCAGCACCACCAGCACGTCGTGCAGCAGCGCGATGATGCTGCTTAAGCCGAACCGGAGGTCCTTGAACCGGATGCGGATGTAGAGCAGCATGAATATGATGGCCACCACCACCGCGATTACGGTGTCCGTCTTCATCTCACTGCTGATGACAGAGCTGATGGTCTCGGAGGTGATCAGCTTCTCATCCACCCCGAACTTGTCCACGAACATTTCGTTCAGGGCTTCCCTCTGCTCCACGTCCAGAGAGCTGGTCTTGAAGATGACCTCATTGGAGTCCTGCACGGTCTGAATCTGTACCGCGCTTCCCGCAATCTCCTCAATCAAAGGGGCAACGTCCGCATTGGCCTGCTCCAATGTCATGGCCTGGGAGAAGGTCACCGTAGTAGCCGTGCCTCCCTTGAACTCCAGGCTGTAGTTCAGGGCATCCCCGGAGGACGCCTTGTGCACGCCCATGACAACGAATCCGGCCGCAATCACCGCCAGGGAGACACCAAAGAAAATGCCTTTCCTGGAGACGATGGCCAGCGTCCTGGGCTCTTTCCCCACGCCGTAGAGCTTCTCGCTCTTAAGTCCCAGGGCATAGAACGCGTACAGCAGATATCTGGTCACCACCAAAGCCGTGAACATGGAGAGCACGATGCCCAGCGCCAGAGTCTGTGCAAAGCCCTTCACCGTGCCGGGTCCCAGCAGGAGCAGTACGCCCGCGGCGATCAGCGTGGTGATGTTGCCGTCGATGATGGCGGAAAGCGCCTTGTCGAAACCGATTTTTATGGCGTTGCGCACAGTCTTGCCCGATGCCAGTTCTTCGCGGATACGTGCAAAGATAATCACATTTGCGTCCACCGCCATACCGATGGACAGGATGATGCCCGCCACGCCCGATAATGTCAATGTCATGTCAAAGCCGTTCAGCAGCAGGATTACCAGCGCCACATAGCACAGCAGCGCGATTCCCGATGCCAGGCCCGGAATCAGATACACCGCTATCATGAAGATGATGACCAGCGCTAGGCCGATGGCCCCTGCCTTCAGGCTGGTGTCGATGGCTTCCACGCCCAATTGGGCGCCCACCACCTTGGAGTGCAGTTCCTCCAGCTCCAGCTTCAGGCCGCCGATGCGGATGGTGGATGCCAGGTTCTCCGCCCTTTCATAAGACTCCATGGGGGAAATCTGGGCGCTGCCGTCGGTGATGACCGCGTTCACCCCGGGAGCGCTGATGATGTTTCCGTCATAATAAATCGCCAGGGACTCATTCTTGTCAAAGGCCCTCTGTGTGACTTCCGCGAATTTCTTCGCGCCCTCGTCCGTCATGGTCAGGCTCACCGCGAACTCAGAGCCCATGTTGGTCTGGAGGCTGCCCGCGCTGGCTTCCTTCACATCCGTGCCCTGCACCTGGATGGAACCGTCCTCCAGCAGTTCATCGATGGTCTTGTTCAGCACATACCCCACGCCGTAGGTGCCGTCCGGGTTCTGTACTGTCTGCTGGCTGTAGTTCTGATTGCCCTGGTCGTCCGTCTGGGCGATGAAATACAGCGTACCGGGCCTGCCCAGCTCCTGCAGGATGGCATTGGCATCGCTGACGCCGGGAATCTCGATATTGATCCTGTCGGTGCCCTCCTGATAGACAATGGCCTCCGTGCTGTAGTTCTCCACGCGCTTCTGCAGCTTCGCTATGGTATCACTCATGTCCGTGGCGCTGGGTTCTTCGTCCCCCACCACCTGATAGGTGATGCTGACGCCGCCGGCCAGATCCAGGCCCAGGTTGATGTCAGACATGCTGCCCTCACCCTCCGGGTTCACGCCGAAGACGTCCACATACGTGACGCCTATCAGCACCAGGAGGATGCAAAGCAATACCACTATTGCCTTGTTCTTTTTCATGTTCTTTTATCCTTTCTTAATATATAGTTCCGTAACCACACAAACGCTACCAAGTCACGGCATAGAATTTCCGGCCGCTAAAGCGTCCGCAAATCCTATGGGCACCGTTTGTGCGGTTACTGATTCATAGTTCCGTAAGTGCCCGCCAGCTACCAAGGCTCGATATAAGAGTTCCGGCCAAAGTGCGTCCGTAGCTCTTATAGGCACCTGGCGGGCATTTACTGTTTACAGCTCCGCCTCTGCCACCTTGAGCATAATCGCGCATTCCACGCGCTTGCGCTCCAGCTCGCAGCCCACATCGTAAGCCTCATTGATATTGCCGTGGAAGTTGTAGGCATTGGCCGCGCAGCCGCCGCTGCAGTAGAACTTCGCGAAACATTTCCTGCACTTCTCCTTGGCATAGACATTGCAGCCCTTGAACTCGTCCCGGATGTCGGTGCGCAGCACGCCCTCTTCCACATTGCCCATGAGGAAATCCTCGTTCCCCACGAACTGATGGCAGGGATACAGATCCCCCCAGGGCGTCACCGCCAGGTACTCCGTCCCGGAGCCGCAGCCCGAAAGGCGCTTTGCCACACAGGGGCCGCCCTCCAGATCTATCATGAAATGGAAAAAGTTGAATCCCTCTCCCTCTTTTTTACGCTTTATCATCTCCGCCGCCAGCCTGTCGTATTCCTCCCGCAGCGCCGGAAGATTCTCCTCCCGGATTGCATAGTCGTCCTCCGGCCCGGCCACCACCGGCTCCACGGATATCTGCCGGAAGCCCAGATCCGCCAGATGCAGCACGTCTCTGGAGAAGTCCAGATTGTTGCGGGTAAATGTCCCCCGCACATAATACCGCTCCTGCCCCCTGCTTTCGGCCACCTTCCGGAATTTCGGCACAATCACATCATAGCTGCCCTGGCCGCCCCGGAAAGGACGCATCCTGTCGTTGATTTCCTTCCGTCCGTCGATGCTCAGCACAATGTTCGCCATCTCTCTATTGGCGAACTCCATCACCTCGTCATCCAGGAGCACGCCGTTGGTGGTCAGGGTAAAGCGGAATTTCTTGTTGTTGGGCTCTTCCAGGCTCCGGCCATAGGCCACCAGATCCTTCACCACCTGCCAGTTCATCAGCGGCTCCCCGCCGAAGAAGTCCACCTCCAGGTTCACCCGGTTCCCGGAATTGGCCACCAGGAAATCCAGCGCCTTCTTCCCTACCTCCAGGCTCATCAGCGCCCGTCTGCCGTGGTATTCCCCTTCCTCTGCGAAACAGTACTTGCAGGCCAGGTTGCAGTCATGGGCGATATGGAGGCAGAGCGCCTTCACCACCGTCTGGCGCTTTTTGAAGTCAAACACATAGTCCTCATAGATATCTTTCGCAAACAGAGCCCCGGATGCCTCCAGCTCCAGAATCTCCTCCACGGCCTCCCCAATCTCCTCTGCCGAGTAGGGCAGTCCCTCCTGCCGCACAGCCTCCCTGACAGCGGCGGCATCTTTCACGCCCTCCGTCACAAGCGGCTCCACCAGAGGAATCAAATCATAGACCACATCGTCCACCACATGGATGGAACCGCTGTTCACATCCATCACGATATTGTATCCATTGCTTTTATATTGGTGTATCACTGAACTATCCCTTTCCCCGTCCGAATCCATCAACAAAGTTCAAGCAGCGAAGGAATCCGCTGCTTGGCTTGTCGAAACGAACGCCTATGTATACTGCTTAACGATTTCACTTGCCGTGAAACCAGACTGCATAACGCTGACTGGTTCATTCGCATGATTACATTAGGCAGCATTCAGCGTTATGCAGTATAACTGACAGGTTACGACTCACGGCTCCTTCTGCGGCACAGCCGTAAATGGCAACACTATTTCACCTTCTCACAGCTCTGGTTCCCCACTGTGCAGGAAGTCTTGCAGGCAGACTGGCAGGAAGTCTGGCACTCGCCGCAGCCGCCCTTCTTCATGGATTCCTTCAGGTTCCTCGTAGTCAAAGTCTTGATGTGCTTCATATCAATAAGCCTCCTCTTTCCTTCATTCCATCCCACCGCGGCCAGAGCGCGAAACCCACTCCACGACCATATCCGGGAAACTTTTTGTAGTATAACATAAAATATCTGTTTGTAAAAGGTTTTTTTCAAAAAAAGTGGCACTCTTCCGCAAACTGCTCTATGTTTCCGGATCTGGCAGCGCTTTTTAACCTCCGGCCGCCTCCTCCTTCGCCCGCTCCAGCGCCCCGATTACCCTGTCGCACCAGGCATCGAAGGCCGGATCCTCCCTCTGGCACTCCTCATGGGCCATCACATACGCCACGGTCCTGCGCAGCCCCTCCTCTGCCCGAATCATCGGACAAAAGCCCGGGACAGCCGCTTTCAGCTTCCGATTGTCGAACACCACCGTATTGGCCTTGTCCCCGATCAGGCTCCCCGTAAAATCATAAGGCCCCACCGACGCCAGGAACTCCGATGCCACATGATAAGCCTTCAGCTCCACCCCCAGACAATCCGCCACGATCCCATAAATCTGATTCCAGGTCAGGGACTCGTCATTGGTAATCTGAAACGCCTCCCCAATGGCGTGGGGATTCCCCATAAGCCCCAGGAAACCATCCGCAAAATCTTCATTAAAAGTAATCGTCCACAGCGATGTCCCATCCCCCGGGACGATCACCGGCTTCCCCTCCAGCATCCGCTTCAGCACCTGGAAGCTCCCATTGTCCCCATGCACCCCCACAGGCACCGATTTCTCGCCATAGGTATGGCTGGGCCGTACAATCGTCACCGGAAAACCGTTCTCCCGATACATCCGCATCAAGTACTCCTCACAGGCAATCTTGTTCCTGGAATACTCCCAGTAAGGGTTGGCAAGAGTCGTCCCCTCATTCACCCGGTAATCCCTCACCGGCTTGTGGTACGCCGAAGCCGAGCTGATGTACATGAACTGCCTCGTCCTCCCCGCGAACAATCGGAAATCCCGCTCCATCTGCCCCGGCACGAACCCGATGAAATCACAGACCACATCAAAGCTCATCCCCTCCAGCGCCCTTGCCGCCGCAGCCTCATCCCCGATATCGCACCGAATCAGCCTCGCCCCTTCCGGCACCTCCACGCTCCGATTCCCCCGGTTCAGCAGATACAGCTCGTCCCCCCGTGCCGCCGCCTTCCTGGAAATCGCACTACTGATCGTCCCCGTCCCTCCGATAAACAGTACCCTCATACCTGTCCCTCCGTTTCTTTCGAATTAATGCTGCCAACTCCGCCCCCTGCCAACACCCAAAACCGCCACAACCTGCAAACTCACTAATAGCACCCCCCACCCAACATCCTTCCCCTATCGCCCATACCTTCACCCCACTCCCCTATCCACCCTAAATTATACCCTCCCACCCCCCTATCTTCAAGCACTTCTTGCCAAAACCTCTAAACAAACTCCTCCGGCAAAAACCCGCAAACACCCAATCGGGCGAGACAGGGGACAGTTCATCACAAGCGAGTACATGCCCATGGAAAAACACCCAATCGGACGGCGCAGAAGGCATGTTCATCACAACCGAGTACATGCCCACAAGCGAACACCCAGGCGGGCGGGGCAGGGGGGACTTTGCGACAGCACCAGAGGGTGCCCTTAGCCGGAGGTGAAATCCACTGCTTACGCAGGCTTGAACACGGCACTCTCGTGTTCTAGTCGAAGTTATACTGCATAACGATTTCACTTGCCGTGAAACCAGACTGCATAACGCTGACTGGTTCAATCGCATGATTACATTAGGCAGTATTCAGCGTTATGCAGTATAAAACGTGTCATTCTCCACGATTTAGAGCATGGAAAACAGGGTAGACGGAACTGCCGGATTTTATTTCATAAAAAGGGCAGTCTCCTCTTCTCCGTGGTAAATCACAAACATATCTCCCGTCTGCGCGACGGCATCCGCCGGATACCCTTCCGACACTTTCTGAAAGTCCATGTCTATCACATAGGCCATGCCGTCCCCATCGATCATCATCGCATAGCCGTCCCAATACCCGCTGCAGTCCTGCGCCTTGGGCATTTCCATCCGGCGGCCCTGCTCGTCCAGATAGAAATACTCTTCTCCTTCGCTGGCCAGATACCAGCCCTCATCCGTCATCGTGATTGTCTCATGCTCCGCCAGAACCACCTCCGCAAGATTCGTGACCTCACGGTACTCATTCAGCTCTGCTTTGGAAAAATCCAGCAAAAAGCATCTGTCGATTTCCTCCTGATAAGCAATATTTACAACCATCTGCATCCCGCGGCTGCCATACCAATATCCACCGCTGTAATATTCCGGAATCTGAATCGACAACCCTGAAAAAGCCATCTGAGGATTAACGCCAAATATTTGTTCTGCTTCTTCAGTGTCCATAGGGATTTCAAAATACTGCTGGGTCTGACAGTCAAACAGAGCAATTCCAACCCCCAGTTCTATGGAAAGCGAAGGCATATAACCGTCTTTTACCGCCCACGCCCAATACCGCGGCATTCCACCCCCTGATCCCACACCTGCAATCTGGACTCCTGATTCTGCCGGATCCAGCGGAACAGACTCATAGGTATGACTGCTCCACCCTGCGTCTTTCCACATAGCCTCCCTTGCATCATCGATGCGCACCATGCTTCCGTCCATCTGTACCAAAAAAAGCCCTTCTGTTTCCAGCGAACAGTAGAAGACGCCGTCCTGCACTGGTGAAACATTTGACACCCCTCCATCCGGCATTAGCTCCTCTACAGGAATCTGCACAAGATAAGCGCCGCTCTCCAGATCATAGCAGCCAATCTCATCGCTTCCGTCTTCCCGGGTATATGCATACGTAATCTTTCCTTCTCCGAGTTCGACGGAGATTCCGTAGCTTCCTGGAAGGGTCACAAGCTCCCGTCCTTCCCTGTCAAAGAAAGTACACTGCTCATCATCCCCCAGCGCAAATATCCCCTCTTCGGACGGCTCACAATAATAATAGGGATACTGATGGGGGACAATGCTCTCTCCCTGCCGGTTGATCGCCCCGCACAGCCCGTCCTTCACGGTCAGGATCACTCCCCCGCCGCTGGTTATATAGCTTAGCCCGGTCTGGCTTACCGTCAATATCTGCGGTTCTTCTTCCCCGTCCTTCCCATCGTCTTCCAAGCTTCCATCCTCCGGGTCTTCCTCTTCCGAAGTTCCTTCGCCCACCGCGAGTCCAGAAGCTTCTGAAACCTTGTGGTTCAGCGCCTCATCCCCCAGAAGCTCTTCCAGCACAAATGCAGGGATGTCCGATTCCTTAAATTTCTCCACGCGGATTCCCGCCTGGCCGTCCGAGGCAAAAAGCTCCGCCCTCTCGCCAGCCGTTACAGGCTCTGTCTTTGTCTCGCCGCCCTCCAAGGCAGTCACGCTGCCCTCCACTGTCCCCTCCAGGATATAGACGAGCATATGCTCCTCGTCCCTTACCTCCACCCATCCGCAGGTTCCCCGGATGCCAACCACCATGGTAGAGTAGCGGATATCAAATGTTTCATCCTCGGCAAGGGGTTCCTCCACATGAAAGAACAGGCTTCCGCTCTTGACAGAAGCAGTCAGTTCCTTTCCCTCTTTCTGTATTTCTATCTCGCTCTCTTCATCCATTTTTGCAAGCTTTACTTCGTCCAAATCTATCCAGGCATAGCTTGCATTTTGTGTCCCCACCTGGTAACCGCTGTATAGTCCAAGTCTTTCCACAACACCGATATCTTTCCCGTCTTTGTCGCTGACCTCCACTTTTCCCTCTGCTTTCACCAGATGCATGGAAGCAGCCGCCTCCTTCTTCCCACATGCAGACAACAGAACACCCACCGCCAAAAGCAGCGCCGTCAAATATTTTGATCCTTTTTGCATCATATTACTGTTCCATTTCAGACAGCGCTTTCTCTGCGCTGGCAGTTTCCTTTCTGTATTTTCCGCCTCTTATCTTACCACAAGGCTAAGATCGTGTCCAACATTTCTTTCAGTATCTTCAACAAGGGACAAACGCAGAGACAACAGCCACATCCCTTTCGATATTCTGTTGCGCCTTGCTGTTGCTGTCAAGCTCAAATGCAAGGTCAGCCTTACGGATGTCCCGGATCTCCCGAATCTCCCCATAAATGCCTTTGTTGTGTATGATGCTCTTTTTCATAAAAGCTGCCTCACAAGCCTGCCCGCAGCAGATGGATA
>OFFE01002083.1_pt1 | contig 12643 bp, 12 predicted proteins | sample 1521371 | NCBI WGS metagenome assembly OFFE01 (sample SAMEA3504131, study PRJEB24116) | mouse gut metagenome | biome: mouse gut; feature: mouse-associated habitat; material: faeces | place: Denmark | collected 2011 | reverse complement strand
GCTGCGTTGTCGAGAAGGTTGGCAAACAGTGCGGTTATGTCAGTATCGCGCATAAAACCGGGCGTCAGTTCGCCGACCTTAAAATCTGTGAGCACGCCCGCATGTTCCATCGACTGTGCTTTGTCGTTGAGGATGATATTTAACAGCTTATCCGTGGTATAGTATTTCTGATGAAATCCGTTCAGCATCCGCAGAAGATCACCGGCGTATTCCGCGGCATCAGGGGATCCCTTTGCGCGGTAGAGCTCCTCCATCGCCTGAATGTGGTTGCGGATGTCGTGCAGCAGTTTTCGGGATTCTTCATATTTTTCCTCCTCCCGCAGGTAATACCGGTGCTGCATTGCGGCCTGCCGGCGGTAGAGACGGCGCTCATTTTCAAGCCTGCGGTTGCGGCTCATGACATCGGTCAGCACACAGAAATATATGTTTAAACCCGCCAGCAGAACGAGATTGACAATGAAAAGAACGAGGGATTCCATCGTAAAATATATCTGTGACAGATAAGCTGTGTAGTACAGGTTGAAAATGGAAAATACCGGCAGTATCACGGACAGCGCAATCTGTCTGGCGGTGACGTGCTCTCCCGTGCGCTTCCCGGTGAGGAAGGTAATCAGCAGAATCACCATAAATTCTGTCATCCGGGTGGCGGCGACCAGAAACAGATAAGCCAGTTCCGGGGAATTCAGGTAAAGGATGCCCGCAAACCAGAGCGTCTGACAGAGTGTGACGACAGCGGCGTCTGTCAGGAAAACAGCCACGGACAGAATAAAAAAGGGGAGCAGGCACTCCCGGCGCGCGCGGAAAATCAGGGATGCGGCAGGCGCAAACAGCAGCATAAAACACAGATTCACCAGTGTGTTTCCCAGGAGTGAACATGCAGTTGCCACGAAGATGAACAGGGCCAGGAGACCTGCGGAAGCGGCGGAGAGTCCGGGCCGTCCGGCAATGCGGTGAGCTCCGTAAAACATGACACCCAGCAGCAATATGCTGCCCAGGAGAGGCAGGAACAGATAAATTATGATTTCCAGGCCGCACACCCCCTTATTCCGGCGAGATAGTCATTGAGTTCCCTCCTGAACTGTGCCGATTTTTTCTGGGACAGGGGAATCCGGCTGCCGTCTGTGAGTGTAATCTCATATCCGTGAATACTGCATACGGCATAGAGGCTGACCACAAAGCTTTTGTGAGGCATTGCAAAACCAAGCGGCGCGAGCTCTTCTGCCACGTCGGTAATTCTGCGTTTCAGATGCCAGACCTGTCCGGCCGAATGCATAAGCACCTCTCTTCCCCTGTATTCAAAGTACAGAATTCCGGAAGGGCGTATGTGCACGATTCCCTCTTTTGAGAGGAATTCCAGTTCTGTTTCAGGCTGGGGAAGGCCGTAGGCGCATGCTTCCCGGATCTGGGCAAACAGCTCTTCCTGCCGCACGGGCTTAAGCAGATAGGCGAAAGCGTGCACGGCAAAGGCGAAAATGGTATAATCGCTGTAGCTTGTGAGGTAGATCAGTTTTACCTCTTTGTCCACTGCCCGTATGCGCCGCGCTGTTTCGATACCGTTGAGTCCTTTCATGTCGATGTCCAGCAGAAGTATATCATATTTCTGTCCGGCCGAAAGCAGCGCTTCCCCGCTGTGGTAGCTGTCTGTCAGAAGCTCTTCTGTTTTGTAATTTTTCAGCATGTTCAGGGTCGTCCTTAAGGCTTCCTGATCGTCATCGCAGACGGCTATCCGTATCACAAATGTTCTCCTGTTCTGCTTTTCTTTCTATCTTATAAGGGGAAACAGAAAAAAGCAATAACCTTTGCATAAGGTAAGGCATATTGTTCCTCAAAGACATCCGGGGACCATAAATTCCACTGTTACTTCTATTGGATTTTACAGAAGGATGTGTTAAAATGAGACATATTCAATATCTTCGACAGGAACAAGGAGAATCATCGTGAAGAACAAGGATTATGAATTAATTCTGGACGCGCTGCCGGGGACGGGGGTTTATGTACTCCGGGAAGATGATCACAGAGTACTTTATTATAACCGCCGTGTAAAGGAGCTTGCACCTGAACTGGAAAGGGGGAGTGTGTGCAGGGATATCTGCAGGGGGGAGCGCCCTGACTGTCCGCTTCTTTTTATCGGCGACCAGAAAGAATACAGATTTGTATGCTATAATGGTCTGTTCGGAAAGATCATGGATGTCACGGCTATGAGGATTATGTGGGAGGATGAGATTCCGGCTTACATGATTATGGTGACGCCCCATGTGGAAGCGCTGAATTACACGTATTATATGATTGTCAGAGGCAATCTGACTACCGGCAGTTATGAGATTGTGAAAACGGACCGGAAGGAATACGAGGAGGGGAATTTTGGAGGGGCCACGTTTTCCGAATTTCTGAATCAGATTCTGAATGATGGATTTGTGCACCCGGATGATGTGGAGCGTTTCCGCAAATATACAGATTCAGCGTATCTGCGCGAAGAGTTCCAGTCCGGCAAAGAGCTCGTCTCATGCACTTACAGACGACGTATGAATGGTGTTTTTCGCTGGTATATTATGGAGGTTGTACCGGATTCGGATTACATGCAGGATCATCAGACTGTCCGGTTTTATGTCAAGGATGTGGATGATATTTACCGCGAAGGGCTTTTGCGCGAGGAGGTTCATGTCCGCAATCAGGAAGTGATCAAATCTCTTGGGGAGATGAATTTCGGAATTTTTGTGATTGATCTGAATACCGGTTTTTTTGAGACGGTTCGTGCCTCTGACGAGCTGCGGGAGTTGTCCGGCGGGGCGGAATGGGACAGCGGGTTTGAGACAATCAGGCAGAAGCTGATTCACCCGGCATACCGGGGGGAGGTAATGGAGAATTTTACCCTCTCGTCTTTAAGGGAACACTGGCGCTGCGGAGGGGAGAAGGTGGAGACGGTCTGTCAGCAGATTACAGGGGGAGAGTACCGCTATGTATCAATGACAGCTCATTTTTACGAAAACAGGTCCAGGCGGGGCTGTGTCATCCTCGCGATGCAGGATGTGGACGAGCGCACAAGAAAAGATATCCGCCGTATGCACAGCGACAGGAGGATGGCGGATATTATCCGTTCCAGGTATGGCACGATGAGCGTGGTACATCTGGACACGGGCGTGTGTGAGCGTTTTTCGCTGGAACAGTTTGGCGACACCGGAAATGCCGTTCTCGGAGATTATGAGTATTATATCCAGAAGGCAGGCCACGGAATGGTGCATGAAGCGGACCAGGCCACATTTCTTGAGATGTTTTCCCTGGAGAACTTAAGAAAGCGGACCGAAAGAGCAGACAACGGTGAGGAAGTGGTGTATCAGTACCGGATGAAGGGGGAGCCTGTCACCTGGGTTGAGGCACATATCTTTTTCCGCAATGAGGAAAACAGCCGCGAGGTCAATATCCTGGGACGGGATATTACCAGGGAAAAGCTCCGGGAGGCGGCCGACGAGCAGGCAAAGCGGGAGCGGGAGTATATTATCAGCTGCCTGGGCAGTATGTTTTTTGCAACCTATTATATGGATCTGAAGCACAACACGTTCCGCATCGTGGCCCAGAAAGATGCGGTCAGCAGGGTTCTGGGGAACGGGATGGACTATGCGGAGGCGATACATACCTATGCGGAGCAGTTTGTTCATCCGGAAGACCGGAAGGCGTATCTTGAGACATTCAGTTATGAAAATCTGCGGGTGCTGCTGCGACAGAATCACCCGATTGTGGCGCTCGAATATCGCCGGATTACCATGGGAGGCGACGGCGACTTTGCAGAGGACGGGTGGATCCGGGCGAGCGTGGTGCTGGCAGAAATGGAAGACGGAGTGCCGGCGACTGCCGTATACGTGGCGCAGGATATCACAGAAACGAGAGAGAAGGAGGAGCGGCAGCATAAGGCGCTGAAAGACGCGTGCGATGCGGCCAATCATGCGAGCGCCGCCAAAAGTGAATTTCTCTCCAGGATGAGCCATGATATCCGCACGCCGATGAATGCGATTATCGGTATGACCACGATTGCCGGCACATATCTGGAGGATAAGGAGCGTGTCTCGGACTGCCTGAATAAGATTACAGTTGCGAGCAGCCATCTGCTGTCGCTTATCAATGAAGTTCTTGATATGAGCAAGATTGAGTCAGGAACGATAGAGCTGGCGGAGGAGAAGTTCAGTCTTTTCAGCCTGGCGGCAAGTCTGCAGACGATGATACGGCCGGCGGTGGAGGAAAAGCATCATCAGATTGCGTTCCACATCGAGAATGTCCGGCACGGGGACGTGATCGGGGATGTGATACGGCTGCAGCAGGTGTGTATGAATCTTCTGGGAAATGCCGTAAAATATACACCTCCGGGCGGGGAACTGGAAATGCGGATTTCTGAGCAGATGTCAAAAAATTACGGATATGGCTGTTATGAATTTGTGTTTCAGGACAACGGCATCGGAATGGATGAGGAATTCTGCAGAAAAATTTTTGAACCGTTCAGCCGGGCCGAGGATTCACGCATCAGCAAGATTGAGGGTACGGGGCTGGGGATGGCGATTGTACAGAACATTGTGCGGATGATGAACGGAAATATCCTTGTGGAGAGCGAGCCGGGAAGGGGGTCCCGGTTTACTGTCACGATCTTTTTAAAACAGCAGAAGGCGGAAGAGGGACAGCTTTCCGGTCTGCCCGGTTCCGCGGAGGAAGAGAGCAGGGGAAGCGGTCCGCAGGAGGAGGCGCAGGATCAGTCTTTTACCGGCAGGAGGATTCTTCTGGCGGAAGACAATGAGCTGAACCGTGAGATTGCGGAGGAGATTATCGGGGCGACGGGTGTAACCCTGGAGAGCGTGACAAACGGAAAAGAGGCTGTTGAACAGTTTGAGCGCATGGAGGAAGGGTACTACGACCTGATATTTATGGATATCCAGATGCCGGTTATGAACGGATATGAAGCGTCGCGCGCGATCAGGGCCGCCGACAGGGCCGATGCAAAGACCATACCGGTGATTGCGATGACGGCGAATGCATTTGCGGAAGATGTGCTGGCCAGCAGGGAGGCGGGGATGAACGAGCATATCTCAAAGCCTCTGAGTCTGGAACAGCTTCTGGCCTGTATGGCGCGCTGGCTGGGGAGAGATTAATATATAACTGGGGGAAATACATTTGGAGAAGACAATCATAATTATTTTTCTTTCCTGCCTGATCTGTGTGCTGACTGCCGTATGCCTTATGCTGGCAGAGCAGGTCCGCAGAGAGCGGGAGCGGGCGCGGAAGGAAGTGACGGAGACAAAAACACAGTTTCTCTCCCGGGTCAGCAATGACATCAAAACGCCGATGAATGTGATTATCGGCGCGGCAGCGCTTGGCATGGAGGAGATGGACGATGCGGAAAAAATGTGGGAATATCTGGCAAGAGTGCACACGGCGGCCAGATTTCTGATGGGGATTTTAAACGACCTGGTGGATATGTCCAAAATTCAGACAGGAAAGTTCAGACTGCATATGAGAGCTGTCGCATTTGGGGCGTTCATGGAAGAGATCCGCATGATGATCGAGCCGCAGTGCAGAAAAAAACAGATTGCGTTCCGGATGCCGCAGGAGGATATCAGTATCAGCCTGATGGCGGATCCGGTCCGGTTTCCGCAGATTTTTCTGAACCTCCTGAATAATGCGGTCAAATTTACGCCGAAAGGCGGAGAGGTGCAGTTCCGCGTGTGCAATTATGCGACGCACAATAATCTTTTTTCCGCCGATTATGTGGTAAAGGATACCGGAATCGGAATGAGTGAGGAATTTCAGAAGCTTTTGTTTGAGCCGTTCACACAGGCCGGCGAGGTGATCGCGGAGCAGCAGAACGGAGCGGGGCTGGGACTTGCCATCACCCGCAATATCGTTGATCTGATGGGCGGTACGATCGAGGTCAGAAGTGAGCTCGGCGCGGGGACGGAAATAAAAGTGCATCTGGACGTGGAACTGGCGATCATACAGCCGGATGGCAAGGGGAGGCTCCAGGGCAGCGTATCCAGGGCGGTTTTAAAGGGAAAACGGGTTCTTCTGGTGGAGGACCATCCGATGAATGTGGAGATATCAAGACATATCCTGGAAAAGCAGAAAATGGAAGTTGAATCAGCAGAGAGCGGGCGGGAGGCGCTCGCGCTGTTCGGACGGGCGGGAGCCCATTATTTTGATATTATTCTGATGGATATCTGCATGCCGGAAATGGATGGACTTGAGACGGCGGGTAAAATCCGCAGGATGCAGCAGGCTGACGCTCAGCTGATACCCATTATAGCGATGAGTGCCAGCGACGCGCCGGAGGACGTGGACGCCTGCCGGGAGGCCGGGATGAATGCGCATATCGCAAAACCGGTCGAACCGAAAGAGCTCTACCGGGTACTCTGTGAATATCTGGAGCAGCCGGTTTAAATGTGGGATAATATGATTCAGCGTCAGGCTGGAATGATCAGGGAAAGGACAGATTGAAAATGGATGACAGGACAACAATGGAAATTACAAACGACAGACTGGAGGAGGCAATCAGGGAATACGCGGCGGACCGCACAAAAGAGCGGCTGTCCGAGGTGCTCAATCTTCTGCGGCCGACAAAGCTTTTTGTGCCCGCAATGCTCAAAGCGCCGGACCAGCCGGTGCCCTGTTTTCTGAAAAACAATAACGGGGATCAGTTTCTTGTGGTGTATACCTCAAAAGCCCAGATTCCCGCCGAGCCTAAAAGCCAGGCGCTTCTCTCGATGCCGTTTCCCGCCTGCAATAATATAGTGGTGAAGCCGGAACTTAAGCTTGCGGGAATGGTAATTAATCCGTTCTCGGACAATCTGATTCTGAAGACAGAGCTCGTTGAAAAACTTCACGAGGCTGATCTGAAGGCGCCGCAGATGCGCCAGGTGAAGATGACCCAGGAGCAGTTTCGCGTATTTGTCCGCAAACAGGTGGAATTCGGAATTCTTCCCAGGCGCCTTTTTACGGAGGGGAAGGAATTCATCGATAAGCTCTGTGAGGAGAAGGAGGCGTTTATCAGTGAAATATACGCGGAGGCCTTTAAGGACCCGAAATTTTATCCGTTTTCCGTGAATGATTATTCTGTGATGGCGCTGGATATTGCGGAGGATCTGACGTTAATCCGCGTTGACCTGCCCGAGAGTGCGCTGACACCGCCGCTGTGTGTCCGTGTATACCTGACATTCAACCCGCTCACAGGGAAAGCCGGGTATTATACGATTGAGGTAACACAGGATAAGAACAGCCATCTTCTGGGAGAGATGTGTGCGGATGGAAAGCATTCCGATCATGGCAATGCACCGGTGGAAGGGGCGGAGCTGCAGAAAATTATTGATCTTGCACGCGGGCAGGAGAGCGGCATGACAAGCTGAGCGCAGAACCGCGCAGAGAATCTCTTGCACAATTCCGGGGAAAGAGGTATAATATCCCCGTCAATGAAACAAAACAGGAATTCTTCGGGGCAGGGTGTAAATTCCCGACCGACGGTGATTCCGGCCGTGGAGACAGACCGGCCGGAGAGTCCGTGACCTGCGATACGCAGCTGAGCCGGTGTGAATCCGGAACCGACAGTGACAGTCTGGATGAGAGAAGAATGCATAAAAACAGCCGCTTACCGCGGCAGTTTTCTGTGTAAAGCCCCGGACAGAATTTTTCTGCCGGGGCTTTCTGACTGCATGGGTCTGCGCCTTAATGCGTGTCGTGATGGCAGGGAGCAGATCCGCCCGATACAAAAAGATTCCGGACACAGGTTTATGCGCGCGCAGACCTGACCATTACAAAAGTGCGCACGGGAGCTGAGTCAGCACTGCAATCATGAATCCCGTAAGCCGTATCCGGCCGGAGCCGGACGGGGCTTTTTGCGTATGACGAAATCAATAGCAGTGCAGAAATGAGGGAAATTATGGATGCTGAAAAGACAATGAAAAATTCGAATGTGCGCTATCTTACAATGACGGCGATGCTGTCCGCGGTAGCTTTTATTCTTATGTTTCTGGATTTTTCCGTGCCGTTTATGCCTGGCTTTATCAAAATGGATCTCTCGGAGCTCCCGGCTCTGATCGGATCGTTTGCGCTCGGCCCCGTATGCGGGGTACTGATATGTCTGATCAAAAACGTGCTTCATCTGTTTATTACATCGACCGGCGGTGTCGGGGAACTGTCCAATTTTATTCTTGGCGTGGTGTTTGTGCTGCCGGCAGGACTTTTGTACCGCCACAGAAAGAGCAGAAAGAATGCTCTGGCCGGAGCACTTCTCGGAGCAGTTCTGATGGGGGTGTTCAGCATAATTTCAAATTATTATCTTGTTTATCCGGTCTATTATAACTTTATGCCTGAGGATATGGTACTCGCGGCTTACCAGCTTATCATGCCGTCGGTAAAGAATATTTTTCAGTGCGTGGTATATTTTAATATGCCTTTTACCATGGTAAAAGGACTGTTTTCCGTGGCGATCACGATGGTAACTTACAAGCACATATCTCCGCTGCTTAAGGGGAGACATTCCTAGTGTGGCGGCCGCAAAACGTCTTCCCTTTTTGTGCGGAAAATGATATACTTTTCCTGCCGGATCATTCCGGCCTGGAGCCGGAAGGCTTCTGAAAAAATGACGGGAGGAAATGTGATGCCGATTGAATTTGATATTACGCTCACGCCGGGGGATATGTACCGGTTTAATCTTTATCAGACATATTCAGGATTTCAGGGCTGGTTCGCGATTCTGGTGTCTGTTCTGGCTTTTGCCAGTGCATGGGTGACATACGGCGATGTGGAGATGACTTATACCGTGCTCTATACGGCATGCGGGTTCATTTTCCTGTTTTATGTGCCGATAAATCTCTATATGAGATCGGGGCATACCCTGCGGACATCGGAAGTTCTGAAGAAGCCGCTGCACTACGCGGTCGATGAAAAAGGCTTTGCCGTCTCCCAGGGGGAGGAGAGCGCCCTCCTGGAATGGGAGCAGATCTATAAAATGATATCGACGAAAAGCAGCGTCCTTGTATACAGCAACCGGACCAATGCCTATGTGATACCAAGGGGACAGCTTGGCGGGAAATATGAAAGGCTTCGCGCCCTGGCGCTCACAAGGCTTCCCGGATACCGTATAAGGATGAGGCAGAGTAGTCCTGAAAACACAGAAAACAGGTGAGTTATGACAGAGACGATATATGAGACGTTTTCACCGGAGGAGACCCGCGCGCTGGGAAGGGCGGCAGGCGCGGACGCAGTTCCGGGGCAGATCTGTACGCTGAGGGGAGATCTGGGTGCGGGCAAGACCGTGTTTACACAGGGTGTTGCAGAGGGGCTCGGCATCACGGAGCCGGTTTCAAGCCCCACGTTTACCATTGTACAGGTATATGAGGATGGACGTATGCCGTTTTACCATTTTGATGTGTACCGGATCGGGGACATCGGGGAAATGGACGAAATCGGGTACGAGGACTATTTTTACGGGGATGGTCTGTGTATGGTTGAGTGGGCGGACAAAATCCCGGAGCTTCTGCCAGAGAAACGCCTTGATATCACGATTGAAAAAGATCCGGAGAAAGGCTGTGAGTATCGCAGAATCCGGTTCAGAAAGGCAGGAGAGACCGTATGAAAATTCTGGGACTGGACAGTTCCGGTCTGGTGGCCAGTGTCGCCGTTGTGGAGGATGACAATCTTCTCGGGGAGTACACGGTCAATTACAAAAAAACACATTCCCAGACCCTTCTGCCGATGCTCGACGCAGTTGTCAGGATGACGGAGCTGGAGCTTGCATCGATTGACGCGATCGCCGTCGCGGGCGGTCCCGGTTCTTTTACCGGTCTGCGCATCGGTTCTGCGACGGCAAAGGGACTTGGGCTGGCGCTGGAGCGGCCGGTTGTGAATGTTCCGACCGTGGATGCGCTCGCATATAATCTGGCGGGATGCAGGGATCTGGTCTGTCCGCTTATGGATGCGAGGCGCAGTCAGACTTATACAGGTCTGTACCGCTTTTCCGGAAATGAGATGACGTGTGTACGATGGAGAAGCAGTGCGCGGTTGATATCGCCTGGCTTGCGGGGAGGATCAACGAACTGGATCGGGAAACTGTTTTTCTGGGAGACGGCGTACCTGTTTTTCTGCCGTATCTGAGAGAACACCTTGCGGTACCCTGGACTCTGGCGCCGGCACATCTGAGTAAACAGAGAGCGGGAGCCGTGGCGGCGCTGGGAATGAAATATTACGCCGCCGGTATCTGGGAGAGCGCGCAGGCACATGCGCCGGAATACCTGAGGTTATCGCAGGCGGAGCGGGAGCGGAAGGAAAAGCAGCAATGATGACGGTCAGGGCAATGCATACAGAGGATGTGGAAACGGTGGCGCGGCTGGAATCGGAGATTTTTACGCAGCCGTGGAGCAGTCAGGCGTTTCTGGAATCCCTGAATCTTGGCAATACCGTGTTTCTGGTGACAGAGGAAGACGGAAAAATTACCGGCTACGCGGGGATGTATACCGCTCTGGACGAGGGAGAGATCACGAATGTCGCGGTTGCTCTGGCAGAGCGGGGCAGGGGTGCCGGAAGAATGCTGATTGAAGAAATGAAAAAAGAGGCGGAGCGCCGCAACCTGGCGCGGATTGTTCTGGAAGTCCGCGTTTCCAATTACACGGCAATCCGGCTGTATGAGAGGTGCGGTTTTGCCAGCCGGGGGATCCGGAGGGATTTTTACGAAAAGCCGCGGGAAAATGCCTGGGTAATGGTATATGGCCAGTAATTCCCACTATGCATGACAGACGGTTCCTTATATACTGTAGCGTAACTGCTGGTGTACACAGAAGGAGGAAACGGAATGAGCAGAAAAGGCAACGTGATATACTGCAATAACTGCGGCGGGAGAATCTGTACGGAAGAACAGAAGATGAAGGCTTCTTTTCTTACGATCAGTAAGGAATGGGGTTATTTTTCGAACCGGAAGGACGGGACCGTGCACAGTATGGACATCTGTGAGGCATGCTATGATCTGCTGGTGGAATCCTTTGCGATCCCGCCCGTAACGGAAGAGATTACAGAATATTTATAAAGGAGATATTCCATGTTGGATGTATGTCTTTTGGGAACCGGCGGAATGATGCCGCTCCCACACCGGTTCCTGACGGCGGCGATGCTGCGTTACAATGGCAGCAGTCTGCTGATCGACTGCGGCGAGGGAACCCAGATTGCAGTCAAAGAAAAGGGCTGGACGTTTAAGCCGATTGATGTGATCTGCTTTACACATTATCACGCGGATCATATCAGCGGCCTTCCCGGTCTGCTTCTCACGATGGGAAATGCGGAGCGGACGGAGCCGCTGACCATGATCGGACCGCGGGGGCTGGAGCGTGTGGTGAATGCGCTGCGAACCATTGCTCCGGAACTTCCGTTTGAGATTCGGTTTCAGGAAATCACGGAACCGGAGGCGGATTATGAGCAGAATGGTTTTCATATTCATGCGTTTAAGGTAAATCACAATGTAATCTGCTATGGATATACGGTGGAGATCCGGCGTGCCGGCCGTTTTCAGGTGGAGCGGGCAAACGAAAAAGGGATTCCGCAGAAATTCTGGAGCCGTCTGCAGAAAGGGGAGATAATCACACAGGACGGCCATACCTACACGCCGGATATGGTGCTGGGGCCGGAGCGGAAGGGAATTAAGGTGACCTACTGCACGGATACGCGCCCGGTGGAAGTCATCGCAAAAGCGGCTGAGGGAGCGGATCTGTTTGTGTGCGAGGGGATGTACGCGGAGGAAGAAAAGCTTGCCAGGGCGAGGCAGTATAAACATATGACGTTTTATGAGGCGGCCGGGCTTGCCAGCCGGGCCGGCGTGCGGGAGATGTGGCTGACGCATTTTTCGCCGTCGCTGATCAGGGCCGAGGAGTATCTGCCGAAAGTGCGTGAAATATTTCCGCGTGCGTATCTGGGAAAAGACGGGAAAAGTGTGGAGCTGCTGTTTGAGGAGGACTGACCGCCGGGACAGCAGGCGGGAAAGGTGGGATTGTCATGAAGAAAACGGTGGGGCTTATCGTGGTGGCGGCAGTCTGCGTCACAATGATTATCGCAGGGTATTATTATTATACGACACAGAAGGGGGGCTCCGCGAAAAGCGCGGGAGACCTCACGGAAGTGCAGAAAGTGATCACAAAGAATCTGGACCGGGACTATCCGAAAACGCCGCGGGAAGTGGTAAAATTTTACAGCCGGATTCTTTCCTGTTTTTACAATGCGGACTGCACGGATGAGGAAATCGGCGCGCTCGGGGATCAGGCACGCAGGCTTTTCGATGCAGAACTTCTTGAAAACAATCCACGGGAACAGTATCTCAGCGCGTTAAAAGCAGACATTGCAGATTACCGCGAAAAATCAAAGGTAATTACGGGCACCAGTGTCTGCAGCAGCAGCGAGGTAGTGGAACGGACTGTGGACGGATACCGCTGTGCCTATGTGGAAGCTGTTTATTACATAAATGAGAATAAGGCGCCGCTGCAGGCGAATCAGACATACGTATTGCGCAAAGATGAGGATGGGAACTGGAAGATTCTGGTGTTCTATAAAACGGAAGGAGAATCTTCGGATGACTGAAAACGGGATCAGAATTCTTGCGATTGAGACCTCCTGCGATGAGACAGCGGCGGCAGTT
>OFFE01002081.1_pt1 | contig 12648 bp, 5 predicted proteins | sample 1521371 | NCBI WGS metagenome assembly OFFE01 (sample SAMEA3504131, study PRJEB24116) | mouse gut metagenome | biome: mouse gut; feature: mouse-associated habitat; material: faeces | place: Denmark | collected 2011 | reverse complement strand
TGAAACGCCTGCAAGCCGTTCAGACGGAGCAGTCGGGTGTTGCCGATCAGTTGCGGGGTATCTCCGACCAGATTACCCGCGACCTGGAAAAAGCGTCGGAAGATTTATTGGTCCGCCAAAAGGCTTTGTCCGACTGGTCAGAATCCTGGAATCGGACTCATGAAGGGGAGGTGCTGGAACTTCTTCTTCCCCGTATCACCCAGGAAAAGAATGAATATGCTTTCCGGCTCCGTACCCAATCCGAGAACAAACGGAAGATAGCCAGTCAGCAGGAAGAACTCGAAGCCTGCCGTAAGCAGAGTGAACGTTGGGCGAAACTGAATGACCTGGCAGGTTCGGCCGATGGTGCCAAGTTCCGTCGTATCGCCCAGGGATATACATTGGATGTATTGCTAAGTTATGCAAATGTGCAGTTGCGTGACCTGAGCCGCCGTTACCGGTTGGAACGGGTGCCTGAAACGCTGGCTTTACAGGTTATCGACCGTGATATGTGCGATGAGGTCCGTACGGTACACAGTTTGTCGGGAGGCGAATCTTTCCTGGTTTCGCTGGCATTGGCGCTCGGACTGTCTTCCCTGTCTTCCAACAGGATGAAAGTAGAAAGCCTTTTCATCGACGAAGGGTTCGGCTCATTGGATGCCGATACCCTCCGGATTGCCATGGATGCCCTGGAAAGCCTCCGTACACAAGGCCGCAAGATCGGAGTAATCTCACATGTACAGGAGATGACGGAACGTATCCCGGTACAGATTCGTGTGAACCGTGCCGGGAATGGAAGAAGCTATTTGGAGGTGATATGATTGGCTCTACTCTTCAACAATAACCCTGAACCCTACATTGAACGGGCGTTGCCACGGATAATAAGCCTTGCGGATGGCCGAGGTTGAGTACTTCGGGCGTTCACGCCAAGAGCCTCCGCGTACGACCTTCTGTTCCGGTTTGACCTTTTCCGTTTTCTCTTTGAGAGGATAGGGGAGGTAATCGGAACGGGTCCATTCTGCTACGTTACCGTTCATGTCGTATAATCCCCAGGGATTCGGTTTCATGGAAGCGACATCGGCCGATATCAGATGGTGGTCGTTGACTCCCAACTCTTTCGGCAGGAAGTCCCAGAACTGGCGCATCGGATCGTTGGGACGCATCGGTTTGGGATTTACACCGGTGACAGCCAGGTCGACAGTCGTACTGTCTGCCAGGTTTTCGTAGATGCCGAAGTCTGTTTTACGGTCACCGAACCAGAAGTCACCGGCCGATCCTGCACGGGCGGCCCATTCCCATTGTGTCTCTGTCGGAAGGGCGATACGGCATTGATTTTTCTCTCCCAGCTTTTTACAGAAGTCGTTCGCTTCCTCCCAACTCACACGGATTACCGGCTGTTTCGGTAAATTGGCGGCATAACCGGGAGTCGTATGATCTTTCCAGGTCTGACCGATATACCGGCTGTCATGTTCGGGGAACAGGGCACCGAATTGTTCGTTCGTGATTTCGGTGGTACTCATCCAAAAACCTTCCTTAACCTGTGTTTTGAAGGCAGGTGAGGCAGACGGATCGTTATTGTCACCCATCGCAAAAGTACCGGCAGGAATCCAGACCATATCCAGTGTGATACCCGGAGCAACAGTCAGCTGACGTGGGGACTTGGAGGCTTCGGCCTGTTTCTTTACGGCCTCTTCCTGGCTGAACGGGAAACCTTTGACTTTAATTGTTTTCGTTTTCTTTTTGTCCTTGGTTGTACCTGCGTTGGCTTCGGTTGACGAAGTCGCTCCGGTAGTACCGTCTGTTTCGTTGTTTTCCTTATTTTTCAGCCATGCTGCATAATCCTTAATCTCCTGTTGCCAGTCGACACGTACGCCACTGTACTTCTCTGACAGTTCCATGCGGCGTTCTACCTGGTTCTGGGGAGCTTCCTTTTTCAGGTCCAGTTGGGTGAATGCTCCGAAATAGGGGGCATTCAGGTCGATCCAGGTGTATAAGGTCTGCATGTCTTTTGCCGGTATTTTTACTCCGTGGTGACCTGCTTGCAGGATACGGATCAGTTCGCTGTTATTCGCATAATATTCGTAAGGGCGAAGCACATAGATATCCGATTCCGGTCCCTGGCGGTATACGTAGGGGTGGAGGTTCAGATAACTCTGGTCGTAATGGCGTTCCAGCTTTGTCAGGATGCCACGTTTATAGGTGACCATCTGGTCTTTCCGGAAATCCGGCTGGACGATGGTTCCATTGTGGCAGGATACGCAGTTGCGGTCCAGTACCGGTTGCACTTCCAGGCGGAAGGTGAACGGGCGGACGCCTCCTTCGGGCATTTCCAGTTTATGCGGGAGGATAGTGGAGGCGATTGTGCGTTTAGGCATGGCAATCGTGTTCTGATCTTCATGGCAACCCGTGCAGGAGACAATCTCGCCGGGCATACCGGTCAGCCAGCTTCGCATCCATTGGATAGCGGCCCCGTTTTTATCCAGTGGCTGGATAGAGACAGGCGTGTTGGCCGGTATCTTGAACATGACGGAACCGTCTTCTTCAACAGGGACGGTACCGAGAATACGTTTAATATCCCATCCGCTCTGAATACCCTGTGCATCATGGTCGGAAGGGGCGAGGATATAGGCATATTCGTAGGCGAAGATGCGGAGCGATTTAATTGTTCCCCGCGGGACGCCTTGTGTGCCTTCACCTTCATAGATGTCCTGTATAAATACGGTAGCCTCTTTCTCTCCCGGTTTGATTTTCGACGGGATGATAGGCGGTGTTTCCGTTTTTTTCAATGGGATGGGGGCGGTGAGGCCTTCGCCTTCCTGCTCGGTGATCAGGGTAAGGTTGTCGAATATATCCACCAGATAGATTCCCCAACGGCTGTACGGAGACAGTTTGGCCGTTACCAGGAAAGTCTCGTCGGTCAGCGGATACGGTTTGATGAATTGCGGCCACACACCGTTTACCAGTTCATCTTTTACCTCCGGAATAATCGGACGGCCACGGAACGGCAATTCCTGTATCATACCTTTCTCTTCCTTACGGCTCTTTGCCGGATCGAAAATCATCAGACGGCCGGAACGGGCTACCCCATGATGACCGGAGATAACACCGACAAAGCGGTTCGTCCGCTTCGGTAGCGGCTGCACGTCGAAGATACTGTTCGGGAACATGGAACCGCTACCATATAACGATTTCTGCTCGGTTCCGTCCGGATTCATATGCATCACGATACGGGAGAAATAGTGAGTCAAATCCGTATATTCCCAACGGACATACATCACCTTACCGTTTGCCATCACTACCGGATGCCAGTTCGCATCCTGATCGAATGTCAGACGGCGCAGGTCACCGTTACTGGGATCATATAAAACCATATTACCCACCGCATCACTACCGTTTACGCAAGGTACGCCCTGATAACCGATATTAGAGATCGCCAGCATACGTCCGTCGGGCAGATAGGTCGCATCAAAGAACTCCAGGTCAGGCTCCGGAATGTTGGTTACCTGCCGGGCATTGCCGCCTTCCAGATTGATTTCGTGCACCTGCCATCTGCGTGTCGTATCCAATGCTGTAAACATCAAGCGTTTCCCATCCCAGTTCAACACCAGGTCGGTCACGGAGGAACCGTCTACTGCCGGTTTATAAACCGTCTTTTCCTGAAGGTTTCCGCTTTTCAGGCCGGACAATTCCACCAGTTCCGCCTTAAAATTCTTACGGCTGGCAGAGCTAAGATTCGACCAGTTGTTCGGCTGGATACCCAGGCTTCCGGCTCCGACAAAGTTGGCCCGTTCTCCTAAATTGAATTTAACGGTCAACATCTTATCGACATTCACATCCGGGCTCATCAGCATCAACTCGCGTTTCAGAGCCAACGCCTTATTAGCCTTGTCGAGTGCTTGTTGATCTCCGGTATAGATTCCGGCAAAACCTCCGGCCAGCAGAGACTTCAATTCACTGAAACGTTTTTCAGCCAGATTTACATCAAAACCCGAACTCTTTTTCATGATACCCAAAGCCTCCTGAATAGCTTCCGGTTTCATCCATTCCAGTTCGGCCTGTATTTCCAGTACGGAAATCAAACGGCCGGCCAGACTCTTATAAGCCTGCATCTGTTCGGACGGTGTAGCCAACGATGCTACCTTATTCAATTCAGACTGATACCAGGAGTTGTTCTTCAACTCTTTCATCATAGCGTCCAGGCCTTTCTTCGTCCTGTTCAGCTGTTCGGACGTAACTTCTTCTTTTGTCTCACAACTCGGTTGTGCAGATAATGCGCTTCCTCCTAACAGACAGAAAGCCATACATCCTGTAATCAATAATTTCTTCCACATAGGCGATTATTTTTTAGTAACAAGTTTGTCTAATTCTTTTCCGTCCAGATATTCTTCATCCTGCGAATTATACAGGCCATCCATAATATAATGCGCATCCGGGAATACGGATAATATCTTACGTATAGTTTCTGTCTGCCCGGATTTATAAACCGGAGCATTCGTATTCCATAATTGATTGTGAATATCTTTTTCAGGGACGGAAATAAGAAGATCCTTTATATCCATCTGTTTCAACCGGGAAAGATTACCGTCCAGGTTCGCTTCATCGTTCAACAACAAAGATAAAGCCGGAGCCAGGGTAAAGTTCGGACGGTTCACCTCATTCACCAGTTTCTGCAACCCCTCTATGGTATCCGGGGTACGGGAAACGGCTTGCCGCAATACCAACCGGATATTCTTTTTCGCAGCATAATCAGACAAAACCTGGAACGATTCTTTCAAAGAAGCATAGAACTGTTCCATCGTATAATTATTTTCAATGGTCCGCTGGGTAGAAATCAGTAATTCATCGGCACCCAATATTTCCATCTTATCAATAACACGCTTCATGATATCCATGCTCTTCTGATAGAAAGGAGGATCATTATTTACGATCCTCAAATCAGGATACAGATTCAATCCGGAAGTCAAATCTACCGTTATTTTCAATTTCTGGCGTCCCAGCCAACCGGATTCATGCTTCAACGTTTCTTTTTCCTTATTGTTCAGATAACGCCAGTCAATCACCACACGGTCATAATGTTCGAAGAAAGTCGGACGCGACAAAATCTCTTCCTTTACATCCGAGATATTGCGTAAAACAAGCGAACGCCCCGTAACATTCGGCACCGGGGTACTTTCCGGCATAACGGTTATATCCGCTTCATGATTCAACCGGACACGGAAAACGCGCACATTACCGCCGGCAATCGTATTGGAGGTATTTTTACCGAAGGAGGTATTCACAGCCACTTTAGGCGTATATCCAACGGCTTTCATTTCCGAACAGTCTGTCGGTAATTCTTTGATAGAAACAATCTTTCCGGTCTTTGTCCGGATGGAAAACTCCTTCGGTGTCCAATGTTCGTTGGATATCAGAACAGTATATTCGCCATTGCCTCTGGAACAGGTTACAAGGCTCAGTTCCGGGTTGGTTTCGAACAGTTGTACGGAAGAGAAAATATCTCCCATCAATGCTTTCACATGATTTAATATCGGGTAGGGTTTATCCAGCGGCATTTCTTCCTTCACCTTGACAGGAAGTTCACATTGCGGTTGTTCGGTAACACCGTAAGGTGATGCGATAACAGTAATCTTTCCTTTTCCGGCATTCAACTCGATAGCGGCCGGCAGTTCGTTAGATTTTTGCAGAATTGTCGCAGATGCCGGATAAATCAACTCAGCCAACGTATAAGGAACACGTTCGCTTAACGACTGTCCTTTGTAAGTCACCGGACCTGAGCACACGGTCGTTTTGTTTCCGGCACGGACACCGGCAATTCCGTCCGGCATGTTTTTCAGTGAACCGGCAGTGATAATCAGATGTCCTCCTTCATTCACATAAGTTTCCAGTTTATCGTTGATTTCTTTTCCCGGACGAAGCTCATCGGCAATGACCAGTACCGGATACTGCTGCAAAACCCATTGAGGCGCATCACTCATCAGACAATCGGCAATATCGCCATAAGGATTAGGGGCAATAAACCCTCTTTCATCTTTATAATAGGAAGCATCCTGATAACCGGGATATAAAATATCGAGCATCCCGTCCGTCAGATAATCCGGCAACTCATACGGCAGATTCCCCCATACTTTATAGGCCTGCCTGGAATATAGATGACGCGGGAAAGACCAGCCGGAAAAGAAATCGGTCATCAAAGCAACCGGTGTATACATCACACCCGGATCACCGTATTTATCTACCCATTTAACCGCACTCTGCTGTATCTTGCCGATAGGACTCAGCTTCTTGTCGTCTATCCGCATGGACCCTTCGAAACCGACAGCCACACAATCGTACATCAAATGAGTATAGATCAACCGTTTCAGCAATCCGAGCGAGGTCCCTTTCAACGGGCCGCCACTGTTGTAGTCATCATCTATACCAGTAGCATTCGAATCATATGTCTTATATCCCCAACGGTTCCATACGGAAGCATTACCAAACCAGTTAACGCCATATTGCTTACCGGCTCCGCGGATAAAGGAATAATAAATCTGCGAGTTAGGCAATCCCTGGGCCGTTTCCGCCCCTATCAATGTATAAACTCCTTCTTTCAGGAAATAATGTCCAAAGTTCAGGGAGACAAGAGTTGCCATTTTATTCCCCAGCTGATCGCCCATTTCCTGGAAATGACGCTGGAAGTTAAAGTATTGTTGTTTGCGGTCTGCTCCCAACGGATACATTCGCGGAGCAAAACTACCGACATACCGGCCATCCTGTTCACCGTTATCCATACCCAGCCAACGGTCGCCCAGTTCTTTCTCGAAAAGATCGAGTACACCGTCGGGAATAACGAACTGCGTCCAATATCCGCCAGGCCCCGAACCCGGGATATATCCCCAAAGGTCAAACAGATACAGGTTTCTTTTCTTTATCTCGGCAACGACCTCTTTCAAATTATCCTGAAAAACCAGCGGATAGGAAACCCACAAAATATCCCCGAGCTTATCCTTATCCACCCACTGATCGAGTTTTTGTTTATAATCTCCGGAAAGGTCACGAAGTGCTATAAATTGAATTTTGTCATGAAAGAAAGAAGCATCCGGCGATTTCACATGATGACGCAGGTAATCGGGATGATGAGACGGGATCATTTGATAAGGATACAGCTTGATACTATTCTGTGCAAGCGGTCGGTCAGGATACAGTAATCCCAACAAAACAATAAGTATAAGAATCTTTTTCATAAGTATTTATTATTGTTGTTGCGTTAACAAGCCGACAACTGATAAGCCGATCATTTCTTATCGCAACAAAGATGCATTTATATTTTGAGATTATGTTACTTTTCGTTCATAAAAAAGTTAATAATCTACGAAATAGGATCTATTTATGCCCGAATGATAACAATTTACTTCAATCCGATCAGTCCGGAGAAGCCGGTAAATACTCTTTCAAAACCTGCCGGAGTTGTGCCAACGCCTTTTTCTGATACAATTTAACGGCATTCACGGAAACACCCATTTCTTCCGAAATCTCCGCATAGGTTAGATTTTTATATCGGCTAAGCTCAAAAACCCTTTTATATTGAGGAGGCAATTCTTTCACCGCTTTACCAACCCGCTCTATCAGTTCTTTGGAGAGAACATAATCGAGAGGAGATTCATCCAGTGAAAACAATGTATTCCTTTCTGCTATATTGTCATCAATTTCAATATATTCAGGTTGATTTCTTCTCAGATACGACAAACAAGCGTTATGAACAGCCCGTACCAGATAAGCCCGGATAGAAGTTGTAATGACCAACGTTTCTCTGTTCTCCCATAACCAGCGGAAGACATCTCCGACAATCTCTTCAATGATGTGTTTTTCCGTGATGTAAGAACGTGCTTCATAGCAAAGAAAAACATAGTACTTTTTGAATAAGCATTCAAAAATTTTATGGTTTCCTTGTTGCAACTCCACTAATTCATCACGAGTATCCATCATAACACAATAAAGATATTGCTATAAATCCCCGTATTACTTTAAAGATCAACACAATACATACCACATAAAGTTTTAGTAAAAACTATGTGTGACTAGAAAAAACGGTCGTTTTTTTTAGTCACTATTTTTCAAGAAAATCTTTTGATTTTTATGCTGTCAATTAGATGGTATCTCACAGATTTTTAGTACTTTTAGATGTCCGAATTGATTTTGTCTGGTCAACATGAAAAATGACTAGAAAAAACGACCGTTTTTTTTAGTCACTATAGTACATATGTAAAGCGGTTAATTTTCAATAGCAATACCCAACTTATGGAATAAAAGAAATTTATTCATCCGGTATTGTCTATCACTGTTAACGAATTGGTTTATTTATAATTCGGATCCTGAACCAAAACGCCACCGGCTTTATCAATTTCACTTTGTGGTAATGGGAAATAATAGAATGCCGGCTTAAAGACCTTTACATAAGTTGGCAAAGCAGGATCTGACGCACCATTCACAAGTTTATCCATTAACTTCCATCGTTTCAGCTGAAAATAGCGATGACCTTCAAATACAAATTCCACACGCCATTCGTTACGAATACGTTCACGCATCTGATCTTTTGTCAGACCAGCAGGCAACTCCGGTTGTCCTGACCGTACACGCACTTTATTAACAGCATCGTAAACTTTTTGAGTCGGTCCATTTGCTTCGTTTTCAGCTTCAGCAATCATCATTAATACTTCAGCATAACGGAGAATAACAACATCTGCATCAGAGATCGTTGAATAACTTGGCATTTCTGTTGTCGGCTGAAGTAATTTCATCATACCAAAACCAGTCTGCATCTGATTTGTTATTGTAATAGGTCCATTTTCTTCATATCCTTCATCCGGGAAAAGAGCTACTCCACTGTGACAAACCGTTTCATACAAGCGACGATCACGAATATGAACTCCATTTGTACCAGAGAATAACTTTTCTCTTTCTGCCTTATTGGCATCTGACAAAGCTCCCGTTGCTAACAAAGATTCATCGACTGTTGCAGTCAATGGAGATTCGCCCCATTTCAAACCATCTGTACACTCAAATGCATTTACCAAATCACGGGTTACTCCACATGTTGTCCACGCCCCATAATACAAGTCCATACTATGCGTAGTATTAGGAGCCAAATAACGGACAGAGAACATGATTTCAGGAGAAGCCAATTGTTGTGCAGAAATAAAGTTATCTCTCATTCTATCAGCTAACTCATACCCCTGAATACCTTCCAGCAATGTTACGATTGCACCCATTTTTGATGCATCCGCATTGCCATTGTCATCATAAGCCTCGGCCAGCATTAGACGTGCCTTGAACGCCTTCATCGCCCCCGGAGTAAAATATCCGCTCATTTGTGAATCGGAATAAGGCTTATCGGGTAAAGCAGCTATCGCCTCGTCAAAGTCCTTTATAATCTGGGCATACACTTCAGCACGGGTAGCTTTCGGCTGATACATATTTTCCGTTGTCAAAGAAGATGTTACCAAAGGAACTTCCCGATAACATTGATACAACCAAGAATAATAGTAAGCTCTCAACGCTTTGCATTGCGCCATAATAAAACTCTTGTCTGCTTCCGACATATCCGCACCCTGGTAAGTTTCCAGATTCTCCATGACCAAATGAATACGGGCAATGCCTCTGTAACAATGATCATACATATAAGAAACATATCCACCGGTATTCGGATCTAAATCACCTAATGCAATCGTTTGTGAACTACCATAAGTAGACTCATTATGCTGACAAATAGAGTTATCTGTCAGATTATCGAAACAAGCCACAATCTGTGACATAACTCCGGGCCATTCATACATCATGGAAAAACTTCCTGCCAATGCTGAATCAAAATCACTTTTCTTCTGCCAGAAAATAGACTGTGATGGTGAAGAAGGAGGATCTTTCTGTAAGAAATCACTACAAGATGTCGTAGAACCCACCAATAAAGCCGAAGCCAATATTATATTTATTACTCTTTTCATTGCATTCTACTTTTAAAATTCAACATTTAAACCAAATGAACAAATCCGGTTCTGCGGATACTGGGCTGCACGACCGTCATCATTACGTTCAGGATCCAAACCATAATATTTTGTAAATGTCAACAAATTATCTCCGGAGAAATAAACTCTAACTTTCGACATTTTTACCTTATCCGTAACAGATTTAGGCAAAGTATATCCAAAAGTCAAATTCTTCAAGCGGAAATAAGAGGCACTCTGCAAGAAATAACTATTTGCTCTTGTATTCTTATTGCCACCCAAATTATCGTTATACAATCTCGGATGTTTTGCATTATAAGGATTTTCCTCTGTCCACATACCTTCTATATACTCACGAGTCGGAGCAGAGCCTTGGCGGAAGGGCTGCATCCCCCAATCAGTTGTATACCATTTCTTTCCGGAAACACCTTGTCCTAATAAGGATAAATCAAAACCTTTCCAACTTACACCGGCATTTACTGAATATTCAAAACCCGGGAAACGTCCGGACATCGGAATACGGTCGTCGTTATCGATTACACCGTCATTATTTTGATCCTTATATTTCAAGTCGCCCGGTAATGTATTATCATTAAACTGTTTGGGTGAATTTTTCACTTCATCTTCCGTAGCAAAAACACCGATACATTCCAACATATAATATTCATTATAAGGAAGTCCTTCTCTTCTCAGTTTGTACCCATCGATTTCTTCGGCACCAAACTGAGTCAGTTTGTTTCTTGAACGATCGAAATAGACACCAGCATTATACTGCAAACCTTTGAAAACGCCGTCTGAAATCATATTATTATAGTTAAATGCAATTTCAAAACCTTTATTTTCAACTTCTCCATTATTTACAGTCGGTGCAGAAAGTCCTAATAAATAAGACACCTGTGATGAACGTAAAATATCAGAAGTGGTTTTCTTATACCAGTCAAAAGTCATACTCAAACCATTGAATACCTGTAAATCAACACCCACATCAGTAATAGTCGTTGTTTCCCATTTAATATCACGGTTTGCATAAGCTTTTTGCTGATAACCGACTGTTTCTGTTTTCTTGTCAAACGGATAATTGGAAACACTTTCTATCATAGCCTGATAAGGATACAAACCAATATTCTGATTACCCAATTGTCCCCAAGATGCACGCAATTTGGCATTATTCAACCAAGTCAAATTCAAGTTTTTAATAAAATCTTCTTCCGTAAGACGCCAACCGGCAGAGAAAGACGGGAAGATACCCCAGCGGGTTTCAGAAGAAATACGGGAAGTACCGTCATAACGCATATTTGCTTCAAACAAATAACGTTCTTTAAAGTTATAGTTCAAACGGCCGAATACAGACTGAATAGCCCATTCTTCCTGTTTTCCCCCATTAGACCAATTTGCATTAGAACCTGCATCGATAACCGGCAGATCAAAAGCAAACTCTTTCCTATAAGCTTTTAACGTTTCATATTTCTCTGACTCCTGGTTGTAACCTGCCATAATACTAAAATTATGATCGGTATTCGGAGTTGTATAATCATATTTTAAATACGTATACAAATTCTGATAAAAACGACGTTGATCTTCCACTGTCAGACCATTACTTCCTTTATCCAGATTTCCAGTCTTCACACCTGTATGATAATCATAGACAGGTTCATCCGAACCACCCCATTCTTTTGATTTATTAGACTCCAAACGAACGGCGCCTTTTGTATGCCATGTCAAACCTTTTGCAAGGTTCACTTCAACCCATAATTGAGCATTAATGTCAAAATTCTGGAATTTCTTTGATGTATTCGATGCAATAATGGCAGGCATATTTTTATTATGATCTTCATGCGGATAAGCAGAGCCTGTCCAACGACGCACTCCGGAACCATCATCCGGCAACCACGGCATATAAGTCGGAGCTTGTGACATCGTTGACAACAAAACATCATCCTGTCCCTGACGCGGCTGAGTACGATCTCCATACATCATACTGGTGTAAGTACCGATCTTGATGAAATCAGTAATCTGAGAAGTCAAATCTACCGTCGCATTATATTTCTGATATTCAAACCCTTTTAATGTACCCGGTTGATTTACAAAATTCAAAGCTACATTATAAGTTGTTTTCCCTGAATTTCCTGCAACGGACAAGTTATGATTCTGTACGACAGCCGTCCTGAACATATAATCGAGCCAATCGAAATTCGGATACTGGTCACTTCCTCCGCCATTTCGATATGCATCGATCTGTTCTTGTGTATAAGCTTTGCCCGTACCTGAATTTTTCTGTGCCAAATTATATAATTCCATATATTCGACAGAGTTAGTCACCAGATCATACATACGAGTCGGATTATATAAACCTACGTTCCCATGATATGAAATATGAGCTTTACCATCCCCCAGGTCCGCCCCCTGTTTAGTTGTAACAAGAATCACCCCATTCGCTGCACGAGCACCATAGATCGCAGCAGATGCAGCGTCCTTCAGTACCGAAACACTTTCAATTACACTCGGGTCCAGATTGGAAATACTACCGGGAACACGGTTCAAACGACGGTTATATCCTTATGGGCGATCTACATTCCTATTTCGATTCCGTCGATCACGACGTCGTATTCCGGGAGTATTCAAGGATATTCGGTTACGATCCTGATATCGTGAATTTGACAATGGACTTTATCGACGCCTTCGGCGTCAAGTC
>OFFE01002075.1_pt1 | contig 12666 bp, 12 predicted proteins | sample 1521371 | NCBI WGS metagenome assembly OFFE01 (sample SAMEA3504131, study PRJEB24116) | mouse gut metagenome | biome: mouse gut; feature: mouse-associated habitat; material: faeces | place: Denmark | collected 2011 | reverse complement strand
AGTCGATCCCGTCGGGCAGGTGCTCCTGGATGCAGGCGGCGTAGTAGTCCCCCAGCCTGGCCGCCTGGGCCCCCGTCTTGTAGTTGCCCGTGTTGACAAAGTAGGGGGTCTTGCGCCCCGACTTGGTGGTGAAGTCCCCGAAGGTGAGCACGCCGGAGCGCACCATGAAGGTGATGAATTCCTCTTTGTACGTCATACGAAAAACTCCTTTTCTCTGTGTGTCCGGCGGCGCCGGCGGGCTAAATTGGCCTTAACGGTTTATTATACCACCCTTTTGGCCGCCGCACAAGACTTTGGTCCCGGCGGAAAATTAACATGTTCCCCGCCCGGTTTTCATATATTAGACCAGCAAAAGGCCCCCGCCGGCCTATTCGGAAAAAGGAGCGTTGTGTTATGGATAAGCGCGGAAATCAAATCAAAATCTTTTTTATCGAAAAGAGGTGGTGGTCCGCCGCCGCCTGCCTCTGCCTGGCCGCGGTGATGTTCTACGTGGTCAACTACCCCGCCGCGATCGGGGCCTCCGCCGCTACCCGGCAGCTGCCCATCTACTGCGTCCAGCGGGACCAGAAGCTGGTGTCCATCAGCTTCGACGCCGCCTGGGGCAACGAGGACACCCAGCAGCTCATTGATATCCTGGGACAGTACCGCGTGCCCGCCACCTTCTTTGTGGTGGGCGAGTGGGTGGACAAATATCCCGAGTCGGTGAAGGCCCTCCACGACGCAGGACACGAGGTGATGAACCACTCCAACACCCACGCCCACTACCCCCAGCTGTCCGCGGATGAGGTGGTGGCCGACCTGAACGCCTGCAACGACAAAATCCAGCAGGTGACCGGCGTGCGCCCCACCCTGGTCCGCCTGCCCTATGGCGACTACGACGACAGCTCCGTCAACGCCGTGCGGTCCATCGGCATGGAGCCCATCCAGTGGGATGTGGAAGCGAGCGCAACATAGGAAACTCCTTGCGGCACAGTCGTTTCAAGATTTTTTAAGCTCGCTTTCCAGGCAGACAAACTACAATAATTTGACCGCCTGCTCTAATTACTGGCCCCCTGTTTCCCACAGTTTCACATTTAACTATAGGTCAATTTCCTGCCCAAAAGTATAGCCCCGGAGCAATTCAGTTTTGAACTGCTCCGGGGCTTTATTTTTGTGTTTGGAAAGCTACACCTCAACCTCAAAACGGCGTTTCACTTGGCTTAACAGCCCATTATCAATCAAGACCAAAAGCTCTTCTGCCGGAATACCTGTAAGCCGAATATAATTGGGGTCAATGGAGCCATCTTCCAATATGGGCAAGCTGCCATCTGGATAACGCAGCAGCGCAACCGAATTTAGGTACAGTAGCCGGGTCGGCAATACAAATGGGTTCTCGTTCTTCTCTACGTCCCACTGCTGTTTGTTTTCCTTAATGGCTGATTCTACGGCTAATGCTACCTGCCTGGCTCGTTCCATTCCCGCTGTGTCTGTTTCTGTACTGGTTTCCATTACGGCCGATTGACTATCGCGAAATCTAAGGATTCCTTTTGCAACCTTCCTAATCTGTGTCATATGGTGTTCTTCTGCCCACTTTGCGAGTTCTTCGATACGTTTAAAGAGTTTAGGACTTATATCCCTCCTTCTGAACATGTTCAAACAGTCTGTCACCATGTTCATTGCTTGCCTATAATCCGAATTCTTCAAATTCTTTCCAAACAGGATTGCCAGTCGGGTCATGTTAAAAGCAAAGGTATGTTCCATGTCTGGGAAAGCAGTGCCGGAATAATAATGAGCCAGTAAGGTCAAATGGTCATTATTCATCCTCGGCGGAAAGGGCTGTGAAAAATCGCCCTGCATCCACATAGAAAGTATATCTGTCTCAGTCCCAAACGCCGCCCGCAATACGATATCTTCTGTTGTTCGGCCCGAAGTTGACCATGTGAAGTACAGTTTCAAGGGATATTCTGTCATGGACACTTCATAGTACTGAAGATTTTTGTTTGTATTGGAGCACTCTTGTTTTCGTCTGCTGTCGTGGGGCTTACTTATCTCATAAGCCAGAAGCCGCTCGGCAGTTTTCCGCACATCCTCGCAGGTTTTACTGACATATTTCTTGACGGTCGGCAGAGATATTCCATATCCCTCCGCAACCTTTCTTCGCTCCTGCTCCCAGACACCTTCCTCAATGCAATGTTTTGTAATCATCCGAATTAGTCGGATCGTCAGTCCCCATTTCAACCCTACTTGAACATTCGGAATCTCTTCCGCAGGGAGTCTCTGCTTACAAAATGGGCAGATGCCTTCCTGTCGCAAAATCTTCAATTTTGCCGGTCCGCCACTATACCGCACATCAGTAAGAATAACTGTTGAAGGTTTTTTATCAGTATAGAAGTGTGACACCTCTTTGCCGCATAGTGGGCAGTCTGTCCTCGTAATAGGATATTTCAGCTGAAACACTGTCCCAAGAGAGAATTGATTTTCCAGCGGACAATATTTCTCCATACCATGCTCTAGCACCATTTTCATACCAAGTGGACAACTGTCACAAAGCTTCTTCAGAACTTTGAATGTTTCGATTTTAACCGTTGCATATGGATAACCGCCTCGTTCCTGAAAGCCCACATCTTTATATAATTCCAAGAAATCTTTTTCTGTCAGGAAACCCTCCAGTCCGCGCCTGTCCAGCAGTTCTTCCGTGTCAAAATCAATATAGCATTTGTGACCCCGAAACCGCTCCTCCATGTCTGTTCCCTCTGCAGGCGACATATACATTTCACTCTCTCCTTGACCCAATGATGACCATATCATAGCCTATTATTGCGTTTTTGACAAGCAATAGGTCAATTTTTAAATGGACTGTATGTTTTAACATCAGCGTATCCGACTTCATTTTCGCAAATTGAAAAGCTTGATATACTGCGGGTATACAGGAGGTGACTGTATGGCATCCAAATACAATGCCCTGTCGGGAATTGCCTACTATGGTTTTCCAATATTTTATCGAGTTGAATGTCGGTCAGGGCACCCTACCATTATATTGTCGTATCGAAAAGACGGGAGAATTGTCTATGAGCATCCGCCTCGCCGTATCAAAGACATACCTTTCGATAGTTTACCCGAAGAATTACTGGAAGAGTTTTTTCAACATCTTTTTTCTCTGGAACTGCCCGCAGAGCAGCGGGAGCGTGGGCTGTTCCTTCGCCGGTCACTGGTTGATCTTCCGCTGGCAGCTCTTCTCGCAGCCGACTCATATACATTATTTTACAATCCTGATTTAGGGCGTAAGAGAGTTTCCGTAGAGGATGACAAACGTGCCATTGCGTTGCTCCTCCAGAATGAGGGCGAAACGCCTTGGCAAGAGGTCACGCCCGCAAGGTGCAGCCGATGGATGTATGGTCACAATCTCAGCGACCACGCACGGACATCTATCAAGCGGGTAATGCGCTCACTTTTTTTACATCAAGCCGAGGAAAGGATTATCGATGAAATCCCCTGGTGTAACTACGACCCAAATGCCGCCAGCCGACCAAAGCAAAACTTCAAATCTCTGATCCGCACCAACGTCGACCCCACAACATTGACGGACGGACAGTGCCAGGCCTTGCTTACCCCTATCGCTAAAGCAATTCAAAGAGGAACCGTCTCCGGTCTTGATATCGCTCTACTTCTCCGCCTGATCCTAGCTTTGTCATTAGAAGAAATCTGCGCTCTCAGCTTGGGAGATTTTTGTTTCTTGCGAGATTTTCCGGGCCGATTGACCGTAAATATCACACATCAGATAACTCGCGTGGATGGTCAGAGTTCGTACCGTATTCGTCCGCTTACAGATCCCTACAAAATACGGAAACTACCTCTATCCGCTTATCTTCATATGGCGTTCGAATCCTATAAGCAGAATCGTAAAACAAAAAGTGCTCCTCTCTCGGAATTACCATTAGTGCCTGCCAAGAACAATGTTCAACGGCACATGAGGCCCGATGATCTGCGAAAAGAACTGGAAAAGCGATTTGCGCTGCTTCTTAAGCAAGAAACCACCTTAAAGGGCAGGCATCCATCCTTACATGAACTGCTCAATCAAACGGCACCTCGGGAACTGCTCAAGAGTGGTGTCGAAGCGGAAGAGCTGCGTTTCCTGATGGGCAAGGCTCCTAAACTTGTCTCAGCCAAAAGTTATGCCGATTTTTTAAACGAGTCAGAGCTCAATAAGTTAGGGGCGTTGCAAGATAGATGGTTGGGCCGTCTGTGGCCTGACCAGTCCGAAATCAATGCTGACAAAAGCGGAAAGCTGTCTGGTAAAAGTTCTATGCTAAGATATACAAGTACTCAAGGGGAGCGTACCCAGGCAACTATCCAGATTACAATTCCATCAGTTGCTGACCCAACTATTTTAGAGGCGCTTCCTTATGATGGAATTTTGCTGGAACTTGGCGCCTGTTATGGATGCTCCGGAGTTATAACTTTTTCACCAATTGAACAGGGAGATATAAATGATGCCAAACAATAACGCAAAAAATACAAAGAATTCTTGTGACTTGACTTTAACAGAATACTGGGAAATGTATCGTTTCGTGATTGCCAATGAGCGCAGTTGGGAGTGCAAAGGAGAGGGGTGCCCCTCGTCTCAGGCTGGCTGTTCCAAATTATGCAAAAACATCCAACGCCGGGAACATATCTGTGGAACCTTGCGAACATATACCCGATATATCCGCTTGCTCCAGGAATCATTAGGCAAAAAATCCATCTGCGAGATTTCCTTTGGAGACGTTCACCATGCGTTAGAAGATGCACAAGGAAAAACCGGCTGGGCAGACGAAACCATGCGGACAGTACAGTCCTGCCTTAGCATCGTTTTCCGGTATGCTGAAGCACGTGGCGATGCTTGCAATATTACGAAGTACACATCATACAGAGAGGGACAGGACAAGGCAACAAATGTCAGAGACTTATTGGCATTGATTTCTTCCCACAAATCCAAAGACGTAATCCAAAGTCATCTCCAGGATATTCGGGAAAAGCACATTCACCGGACAAAATCTTTAACCATTTGGCAGATGGAAAAACTCTCTCAAATACTCCAGGAAGGAATTACAAAAGATGGCCGATACTGTGCGTTGGCCATCATGCTTTATACAGGAGCCCGTCCGGCGGAGGTTCGCGCACTTCGATGGGGTGATTTGGTTCCGTTCTTAGACCACCCAGAGCATCTGCTGATACGCCTTCATCGAACACTTGACCAAAAGGGCCACCCAAAAAGCACGATGAAGACAACAAATGCATATCGCTCTATACCGGTTCATTTTGAGCTTGCTCAGCTTCTGAACATCCGTTACCGGTCCGTCTTGACACAACTGGGCAAAGACGTATTATCCCTCACCGACCGCCCATTAGCCTCAGAAATTGAAGACTATCCCATCTGCTGCCTGGAGAATAATTTTAGACGATACTGCCGCGACTACGAAGTCGCTCTGCTGGCAGACTATGTATTTTCCCAGCAACTTCGGCTACCTCAGCGGGATATGTATATATATTTGTTAGACAGTCTCATTGAACAGGGGAATTCCGGAAAAGGCATCTCATCCGGAATATCCGAGCAAGACCAGCAACTTACCCTCTACGTCCTCAGGAGGAATTTTTGGACCTGGCTGGAAAGCTCAACTAGACTGACTGATTTCGAAAAAAGATTTATCATGGGACACGAAATGGACCTCAACGGCCGGAGTCTTCGTGCCGAGTATAACGACGAAAATCGTCTCTGGACTATCCTTCAAAAAATGGATCGCTGTGTGCTCGGTAAAGAGTTGCATCAACAGAGCCTTTATGCTGCTCCAGTCAAGGATCAGCCCATTTTCATCACGGATAGAGGGTTAGTTAGAATTAACATCACAAAAGAGATGCTGATGAATGGCGGCACTCTGTCAATCCATGTGACAACGACCGAGCCCGAGGATGCTATTATACTCAAGAGTCTCAGCCCTATTAGAAAAATGGGGGGACTTACAGTTAGCGCAGAAATTACTTCATATCCTGATGCTTCTGTCTCAAATTCTGGAATCAACTGTGAATATGAAAACTGGATGGCACATCAGGCACCAAAGCGACCTTCTTCTGACGGAGAAAGTGGTGAGTAATCAAGCACCCCCAAGAAGCGGAGGGAAACACCACTTCTTGGGGGTATGATCTACTTATATCTTTTATTCGGTATCTGGAATATACTCCACAATATCCTCAATTCGGCACTGCATGGATTTGCAAACCTTTTCGAGTGCATCCATAGTAACAGGCAAATTTTTGCCCATCCTTGCCAGTGCATTTGAATTGATTCCTGCTACCTTTAATAAATCTGTCCGCTTCATGTTTTTATTTATCAGCATGATCCATAACCGGTTATATGACCATCCCATCGAAACTCCCCCTTATCTTAAACCCATTTTAGCGCGAAGGAATAGAAACGTCAACCACTTCTTCAAAAATTTTTCTAGATTTTAGATATTTTATATTGACATATAGAATTTTCTGTTGTATAATACATATAGAAAATAAAACAGCGGCAGTGTAGAAGAGTTGGCCCTCTCCTACACCTGCATGGGTGATTGCTCCACCTACACAACGGGTTCAACCCGCACCGCAGGATAAGTATACCTCTTTTTTGTCAGGTACGCAAGGGGGACTTTCCGCGCTGCGACAGTTGTATCTTCTGTCATGACTGACACCGTGTAGGCTCACGCCCTGCACGGTGTTTTCTTTTCAATACAATTTGAAAGGAAGTCTTACCATGACAGCGAAAACCAAGATCATTCCCTTCCCCGAACCTCAGACATGTCCTCCGGCGGCCGCTCATAGGATGATCCAAGGAGGGATCACCATGAAGGTCAAACACACCCACCCTACTTACGATACCCCGGAACATCGGCAGCAGGCGATTCTGGATATCAAAAAAATCTGTGCTGCCGCACTCCGTTCAGCCAAAGAAGCCTCTGGCAAGCAGAGCGCATAATATCGGAGGTTGACGGATGAAATACGATGCGGCCTACGCCCGGCAGTCCCTCTTGAAAAAAGACAGCCTGTCCATCTCCGGTCAGCTAGACCTGTGCCGCAAGACAGCTGGCGGAGACCTGACTGTCTATAAGGATGCGGGCTATTCCGGCAAGAACACCAAACGTCCCGACTTCGAGCGTCTGCTTCGGGATATCAAGGCGGACAAGGTCCGAAAGCTCTATGTCTACCGGCTGGACCGCTTTTCCCGTTCCGTTGCCGACTTTGGCCGGCTGTGGGAGATCCTCCAGGAGCACAATGTGGAGTTTGTCTCAGTCAGCGAAAACTTCGACACCTCAAGCCCGATGGGGCGGGCGATGCTCCACATCATTATGGTATTTGCCCAGCTGGAGCGGGAGACAACCGCTGAGCGGGTGCGGGATAACTACTACCGCCGGGCCTCTCTGGGCTCCTGGCCCGGCGGCCCCGCGCCCTACGGCTTCAGTATTGGCCGCTTGCAGGCTCCGGACGGGCGTTCCGTTCCCACCTTGACCGTAAACGAGAATGCGAACATCGTTCTCCGTATCTTCGAGGAATATGCCGTCGAGGGAATGTCACTGGGTCTGCTGGCCAGAAAGCTGACCGACCAGGGGATCCGCGGCCCTAAACGGAACACCTGGGACAATGTGACTCTCTCCCGAATCCTGCACAATCCGGCCTACGCTATGGCCGATGAACAGGTACGCCTCTATCTCCTGGGGCAGGGGGCGAATATCACCTCTCTACCCGAGCATTTCGACGGAGTTCATGGCGTCCTGCTGGTAGGTAAGCGAAAGGCCTCTGACCGAAAATACACCAGTTTAAAGGACCACTCCGCCTCAGTCATGAACAGCCAGGGAATCGTTCCCGCTGACCTCTGGCTGCGCTGTCAGCTCAAGCTGGACAGCAACCGTCAGCTTGGAAACAGCGGAAAGGGCACCTATACCTGGCTTTCCGGCCTGTTGAAATGCGCCAAATGCGGCTACAGCCTCAAGGTCATCTCAGACAAGTCCCACCGCTGGCTGGCCTGCAGCGGCCGGTACAACCTTTCCCGCTGTGACGCCAGCATCCACGTCAAGCTTTCAGAGCTGGAAGAGATCATCACAGCAGAAATCACAAAAATGCTGGATGAATGCCCTGCAGAAGCCTTGGAGATAAAAGAGAACGATATCTATGCCAGGCAGCTGGAGGAGCTGGATAGAAAGGCGGACCGCCTGATCGACGCTTTTGCCGAGAGCGCGGATATGCCGTCTGCCTATCTCCAGCGGTCACTGGCCCGGTTGGAGCAGGAGCGCCAGACGATTATGGAGGCGCAGCGCCGGGAACAAAAGCGTCCGGTCATGCCCGCGGTTTTGGACTTTCCCACCCTCAGGTTTGATGCGAAAAAAGCGGTTGCCGCACAGTTTATCCGCAGGATAGAAGTAGCCGAAAATTCCGCTGAGATCATCTGGAATGTTTAGACCAAAGAATCAGGAGAAATAGAATTGTATTATTCAAAGGATAAACGAGGGATGTATATTCTTCGTACTATGGAGGACATCTCGCTCAATGGCGATGCCTATACGACGGCCGAAGCTCTTTTCAAGGTCTGCCAGCGCAATGACCGCCGGCTCCCCTACTCCGCCTTCCGGGAGGACCTTGCTTTTTTGCTTCACAAGGGCTTGCTCCACCTGGAGGGCCAGCGCCTGTACACAACTTACAACTGGCGCTGTGAGCAGTCCGCCGCAGCCAGTCTGGCCAATATCCTGCGTGCGCCAAATCTGGCCAGGCCCGAACTGCCGGACAAGCTGACCGTCAACGGCGTCCAGTTGACCGAGGAACAGCACTCTGCGGTAAGACTTGCCCTCTCCTCCCGGCTCTCCCTGATTCTTGGGGGTGCCGGGACCGGCAAGACTACACTGGTTCAAGCCATCGTCGCGCACTGCCCCTCCCGTTCTGGCTGCGTACTCTGTGCTCCCACCGGCAAAGCCGCTCGGACTCTCACAGCCCGGACGGGATTTGAAGCACGCACCGTTCACAGCGCACTGGGACTTCGTCCGGATGATGACTTCCTGGAACCCGTCCAGTGGCCTTATGTCAGTTTGCTGGTTGTGGATGAAAGCAGCATGATGACCTTAGAAATGCTGGCGGGTATCCTTCAGAGGGTTCCTGATACCTGCCATGTCGTGCTAGTAGGCGACCCTTACCAGCTGCTCTCCGTAGGCGCCGGCAATATTCTCCCTGACCTGCTGGCATTAGGGTGCCCTAGTATCACACTGAAAACGACCCATCGTCAGTCCAAAGACGCTACTGGTCTCGTTCACAACACCACGCAGTTTTCCTCCCTCTCCCGAGCCTCCGATTTGGTCTTTGACGACAGTTTCCAGTTGGTACAGCTTGCAGAAAAGGATATCCAAGCCGCCATCCGTGATGAAGCGGTAAAGCGGTATCTGGCCAGCGAGAGCGTCCAGGTCCTCTCCCCGTTCAATAAGGCGACTGATTTGTCGGTCCAAAGCCTGAACCAAGCGATTCAGCCGCTGGTGAATCCTCCCTTTGAGGACAAGCACTCCCTCAAACTGGAGAAAGGCCCCGCTTTCTGGGACAGCGACCGGGTCATGGTCACCAAAAATGACCGGGAGCGGCGGTGCTGCAACGGAGATGTCGGTATTTTGCGAATCCGCTCCCAGCCATACGAAACGCCCGACTACTCGGTAGCTCTGCCAGATGGGCGCCGTCCTACTTGGGACGACACCAGCGGGCTTGCCCATATGTGTACGGCCTACGCCATCACGGTCCACAAGTCCCAGGGCAGCGAGTACGACACCGTCCTAATGCCGGTATCCAAGCAGCTGCAGAGTATGATGATACGCAACCTTCTGTACACTGCCATTACCCGGGCCAAAAAGGAAGTCATGCTCTTCGGTGACCGGGACGCACTGGACTCCGCTATGCAGCGTGTTCCCCATCAGCGGAAGTCGATGCTGGTCCAAAAGACCAGAATGCTCCTGCTCCGCAGCGCAGCATAACGAAAGATAACCGCCCCAAATGACCAAGTTGGTCATTTGGGGACGGAAAGGAGATATCTCATGAATGTTAATTATAAACAGGTCGGAGCAAGGATTCGCGATCGTCGCAAGCTCATGGGCTATACACAAGAAGCAATCGCAGAGATAGTTGACCTGTCCGCTTCGTTTGTGAGCCATATTGAATGTGGGCGAAAGAAAGCAAGCTTGGACACCCTCGTCCGCATTTCGGCAGCCTTGAATGTAACCGTTGACTGGCTGCTCAGCGGGACAAGCGCCATTGGTACGTCTGCATTTCTGCCAGAGATTCAAAAACTGATGGATGATTGTCTGCCCTATGAACGGCGGATTATTGTCGATGTCGCGGAGGCAACAAAGATAAGCTTGAGAAACAATCGTCAAGCAGCTTAAAATGGAACAAGGGAGGCGGCAGCACCGTCTCCCTTACTTCATTTTTTAGACGTTTATTCACTCCAGTTTTATGGTATAATAAAAAGCAACGAAAACGGCAAAAGAAAGTTGATATGGAGATAGAACATGGACACTATCGCAGAAAAACAATCGAAAATAGGAAAGGATAACGAGGAATTAGGTTTACCTCTAAAGCAGACCGATACCGACTATCATAATGCTGATGGGGACACCGTCGCAACGGACGAAGAGGTAAAACAAGTATCTAAGCTGTTTCTTGCTAGAAATCAAGACGCTTACAAACGGCTTGCCATGGAATAATGATTAAAGAGTCCATCTTTGCCTCTATTTATGCATATGTTCCGGGCAGAGGACTACCTCATGGCAGATGGGGCAGCCTCCCATACACGCCAGCCTGTGCTCACAGTCAGGGCAACTTTGGCGGAGACGGTTCCGGAAATCCTCAAAAGCCGGACTATCCCAAGCTTCCTGGATGGTATGAGTTCGCAGATCCACTGCCCATCTCCGGGCTTGATTGTCAAAGCTGCAGGGGAGCATCACCATATCAGAAGTGATATAAGCCGACCAGCGGGCACCTTCGCAGGTATCGACACTGTCTTGGTTGACATCGATTGACTGCGAAATCAGCCCCGGAATGGAGCAGGAATCAAAGCCAATCTTATAGCCATGCTTGTCGCTGCAGGCCAGGTCGAGAAACTCACGTACTTGGGGATTATTACATTTCAGAACCTGTGCCTGGCTCCCCAACCCAACCGGCTTATGAAGCAAAAACACAATGGCATTGACATCAACTGGGAAACTGCGCTCTTTTAGGCGAGTGATTGCCTCTTTAATCGTGCTGTTGCTGATGACATAGTGGATATTTGTCTTCACACTGCCCCGGAGCAGACAGTCAATGGCTTTCAGAGTATAGGTACTGCGGTACCAGCTTACCGCTACGGCTCCGCAGTACTTCTTACAAAGTTGGGCAATTTCAGAATTTAACCCCAGGCCCGAGGTGGTGAAGTTCGGCACAATGCCATCGCTCTGGCAGGCCTCCAAGACTTCCGCAAAGTGCTCATGTTGGTCTGGGTCTCCACAGCCGCCCAAGGCGATTTGATATGTTTTGCCTCTGCACTGCCGGACGATTTCCCTAAAATCCTCCAGCGTCATGTTGGGGGCGGCGGCGTGGAGGCCGTCCTGATAGCACTCCACCCCCGCCTTCACACACAGGCCGGACTTTCCGTGGACACAGTGGCCCATGATGCCCACATCCAGAAGCTCCGGGAAGGAGGCCATGAACGGGTCCTGTTTGGTCTCCGCTCCATCCTTGAATACGCCGGACCGGACATACCGGCCTGTCGCCTCATCAAAGATGGATATAAAATTCTTGTCTTTCCGTATGCGCATACCGGAAATCACCCCCGCCTCAATAATCCAAATCACCCTCAATTGCTGTAAAGGTGTCAGGGTCGGCCTCCTCCAAGGCTTCCCACAGGTTTGTGAACATCATGGCGTACATATCCTCACAGCACTCAAAATTCACGTTACCCAGGCGGATGCTCTTCCCCTCAGCCAGTGCCTGCCGGATGGAGTTCTTCTGTTCCTCCTTCATGTAGTGGTCGTCAAAAACCGCTTGAATCTCTTCCCTGGTACTCTCCGGGGTCAGGATATTTTTCCCCAGCATCTCCTTGATAACGTATTCAAGAATCGTCTCCTTCTGTTTTTCGCTGAACGCTCCTTTCTGTGCCAGGATAAAGCTGCTGCTGCTGGAATTGCTCACGAAATCAGTCCTGATTTTCATTTTGTTTGGGACAAGATAATTATGCTTGTCCCATACCTCCTTTTTTGATTTTATTTTGGGCTGGCGTCTGTCTGAATACCAATCCTGTATATATCATACCTGACGCAATACGGGCTGACCAGAAACCAAAAGTCAGGAGTGGTCCTGGGAGTAGAGAAAGCTACGTCAAGATTTAGATTTATCCAAATCGCTCCACTGATATTGGAGGCGCAGCGCCGTGAACAAAGGCGCCCGGTCATGCCAGCAGTTTTGGACTTTCTCTCTCAGTTTTGAGAAGAAAAAGGCTGTTGCCGCACAGTTTGTCCGGAAATTTGAAGCCGCTGAGAACAGTGCAGAAATCAGCGGATTATTCTCGATATCGCCGCAGCTGCGAAGCAGAGCTTGAAAGACACTTTAAATTCCGTATAGCAGTGGGCCCCGGATTTAAAAGTCCATGGTCCACTGCGTCTATTGTCAAAA
>OFFE01002070.1_pt1 | contig 12681 bp, 15 predicted proteins | sample 1521371 | NCBI WGS metagenome assembly OFFE01 (sample SAMEA3504131, study PRJEB24116) | mouse gut metagenome | biome: mouse gut; feature: mouse-associated habitat; material: faeces | place: Denmark | collected 2011 | reverse complement strand
TGACTGTCGCCACCGGCCTGGTTCATCTTCCTGCCCTGGCTGCCGGACAGCTGAAAAACTGAATGCTTCATATGGCTGTGGATCTCATGACGGGATCCATGGCCTTTTTATATTTCAGGAGAAAATCCGTGCTGACAGCAGTGCGCCGCATTTTCGGCAGGATCATGCATTCACAGACGGCACTGCGCGGTCAATGGGACAAAGGTTGGAAAAATAATCTGCTGTTTGCGTCTCCCTCAATTCGCCGTCCGACAGCCAACCACAATATAATGTTCTTTTTCATAATGCTGCAGAGCCTCCATCAATTAGCCTGTTCGTCCTCTGTGCCTTATTGGGGATATGTAGCCGTGGCAGACCTCCCCCGTTACTGTACCATCAATAATGCCTAAAATCCCCAAAACTTTGATGCCAGTTCCCGGTTTATGATGGCAGTTCCCGGTCTTTCACGTTTTTCTCCACATATTCCTCCGACTGTTTTTCGTAAGCATCAACCATCAAAGGGTCTTTCTTTACTGCGCCTGCATACCAGTTTGTAAGGTATTTCAATGCACTGAGCCCGCCATCATCGTTCTGGCCCATCTTCTGGTACTCGGCATATGCGTCCTTATCCATCGCCTGCATCATGCCAAGCGCGTTTGTGGTCTGGACAAGGCCGCTGCCATGCCCAAGATACCTGGCTTTTGCAACGCCATAATCCATGTTCCCGCTGCTGTCGGCTTTTCCTGCGCTTGCCAATTTTGCAATGGACTCCATCGCTTCCAGAAATGCCTCCCTGCTTTCCTCCGGGATAAAGTTCTGTGCCGCATATTCTGCTTTCTTCATGCCGAGCGAGATATTCGCCTGCCGCTCCTCCTCTGTCATGGAACCGCTGTTCCCCACAAGGAAATTCTGCCGAATGATGTCATACACGAATCCCTGCTCCTCTTTGCTACAGTTCTCCAGTGCTGATGCAACCGCCTTATCTGCGCCATACATACCCGAATATGCCGGAAGGTCATTTAAGGAATTGTCAATCTGCACGATATCCTTTTGGAACGCCGCATTTTTTGCCTCCATCGCTTCCTTATCTTCCGGCACCATGCTGCCTTTCTTTCCTTCCACAAGAGCAGCCATGCCGTCTCCTGAAAATTCCACAATGACTGCATCCCCATACTGTGAACGGATGTCTTTCATTGCCTGCAGGGTTTCTTCCCTTGACATCTTATCCATGACCTTGTTGCCATGCTCATCCGTTGTGTTGAACTCATATTTTACAAGGGTGTCCTTCTTATACGCACCGCTTCCATATGATGGGATATTTGTTGTTCCTCTGTAAAACTGGCTGTAATCAATATTCATAATCTGCACTCTCCTTTACTTTGTTTTGATTAAATCCTTTATCATTTAGAGCTACCCCACACCTCCGCAAAGGCATAAATTTATGCACCTCTGTGGAATAAGGTGTAAAGATCATATCTTCATATCCAATGTGCTACCCGAAGATGATTTTTTCACAAATGTATTGCCACTTTTGACAAGCTGGCTTTCTACGGATTCCCTTGTAACGCTGTCCAGTATTCTGGAATCAAACGGCTGTCCCTGTTGCCAATTCGGATTAGCCGCCTTTACCGCATCATAAAAAGCCTTATTATACGCTTTTTCATATTGCCCAAGCGTCCATGTACCTTTCAATCGGTCATCAATCTTAATGCTTTTTTGATACGCCGTATACAGTGATGTTCTTTTGGTTGTATCCCCATTCGCAACACCATTTTCTTGTATGAACTCCCTTTTGACCATATCAAACATCTCTTGTCGCCAGTCTTCGGAAACATTTATAATCTGATTATATTCCGAAGGGCTTTTTCCATCTACGCACATTCCTGCTACGCCATAAGCATTAAGGAAATTTCCATTAGAGTCATATAATTTCATGTAATTTTTAATGATAGTATCCCGTCCGCCAAATGTTTCATAAATCAACCGCTCCTTTTCGGACATGCTTGCTTCATTTGCAATGATGGCACTCAAATGATCCCTTTCAACAGCTTTATACTGCGCACTGTTTTTGTTGATACTACTGTATCCTCCAGAACTCCCTGCATTGAAACTAATGTTCATTGATATCATCCTCCTTATTGAAAATATTTTTTGCCAACCTTGGCCTGCATATAAATAGGCAACTCTCTTATATACCTCTGCGGAATAGGGTTGAACATTATATCTTCAAATCCAGATTCGCACCCACCTGTGTCTGTTCTTTTACAATGGTTTTGCCCGCATCCTCTTCCTGGGCAGCTTTGATGATTGTTTTCATATCTGTGTCATTCAGATAAATCGTGCCATCTTTGGAAGCAGCCATTTTTTCTTCTAAGAGTTGCTCTGCTTTGTTCGGAGTTGTTGTTCCATCTTCCGTTACCACTTTCTTTTCTTCCGACTTTTCGCTTCCCTTTGCTTCCTCTGCCTTTTCCTCTAATTTCTCCGCAAGCTGCTCCGCATTTTCACGGGCTTTTTCTCTTGACTTCTCAATCCGCTCTTCGGCGTTTTCCTGCGCTTCTTTACGGAGTTTTTCGTTTAACACATCTTTTCTAACTGAAACAGTAAAATTACTGTAATTTCCATTCTCATCTAAATATGCATGACGGCATACAACTGTACTTCCAGTTGCTGCAAAAAAACTATCTACATACTTATGTGCAGCTTCCACATCTTTCAATCTCTGCGTATATTCTTTTGCTGCCTTTGGATCATTCTGCATCTTCTCTAAAAGTTTCGGGTTAATATTCAAAACATCTACTTTACCATCATTTTTTGTATTAACCCCATAGCCGACTTGCAACTTCATATTAGGAAACTGTTTCTGCAAATTATTAAGGTATTCCTCATTGCCGCCACTCTTTGCTACTTCGGCGTTTTTCTCTGTAGCCGCTGTTTCCTTTGTTTCTTCTTTCTTTGCCGCTTCCTTCCTTGATGAAGCATATGTGTTTTCATAAACACTGCTGTAATTGCCCACTCCTGTGATTGCCATAATCATATCCTCCTTAAAATTCAATTCCTTTTACCTATAATATTTTGAACAACGCCATCATCCAATTGTCCTCTTGCCTTATGTATGGAATCCGGACTACCTCATCCGTTGAATCAGTTTCATATAAACATGACTGCCCACCGCATAAAAAACCGGGAAGTTTATAAAATCCTCCAAAGACAATATATATCTGCCCCTCTGCATTGTTTTTTCCCAAAAATGCCTCAAATGCCTCCCTGTCCACATAAACATAACTGTCATCATAAGAAATCATCTGATCCAATCTGCTATCATGATTTGAAATGGTAACTCCATCTTCACCGACATACTCATATACCAGTATGCTTTCATCTTCCCTGAATTGGGCATAAGAACAGCTATGTATGACGAGTAATGCCGCACCTGTTACTGCTACCAGAACTGCTACCATGCACATACACAGTTTTTTCCGGTATGGGTGGAAACCTGCAATCTTCCCCATCCGCCTTTTCATGCCTATAAATTCACTTTCCCCTGCATAGGTAACGGCGGGCGGTACATTCTCCGATTCAGAGAGCAGCAGTTTTAGAGTTTTCAGCAATACCAGCCCATACTCATGTGCCGTCTTCCCACTGTTCTGTATGCACACCCTGTCGCAGATATCTTCCATATCCGCTCTGAAATGTTTCTGGAATACTGTCAGGAACGGATTAATCCACAAAAGGCACCTCAGCATATCCCACGCAAGCCCGAACCATAAATGCCCTAACCGGATATGTGTCTGCTCATGCTGTATAATGGCTTTTAATTCCTCCCGGCTGTAGCTGTCCGCCATTGTTTTTGGCAGGACAATCTTCGGTTTCAGCAGGCCGATTGTGAATGGCGTAATATTCATGTCAGTAACACTGATCCTGATGCCATCAAAAAAGACTTTTTCCATTCCGGCAACCAGCCTCCGAAGGCGCAGCCGCTTTCCAAAGACACAGATAACGGCTACCAGAATACCCATTGTATAAATACGGCCAACCCACAGGCAGGACATAGTTCCCTTTGTCATCCACCATGTCGCCTTACATATGGCTGCATTTTCATAAAACAGCTTCAGCTTCCCAAGAAATGGGGTGACCAGAAATACTGCCCATAGCATCCCTTTCAAAAAAATCCGTTCTGAAAAAAGCATTTTCCGGAGCAGCATCACAAGCCCAGTCAGTACAAGTGAAAAGGCGGCGCACCGCACAAGCTGTGTTGTCAGATATACTGCGCATAAATCCAGAAAGCTGCCAATCCGTGGCCAGTCGAGCATAGCCATCACTCCTTTTTATCTGAGGATTCCGCATTCTGCCCCTTGCTTTTCTCCAGAATCTCCTCCAGTTCCTTTATCTGTTCATCCGTCAATGCGAAGCTCTGCAGCAGTGCCGCCATTGCATTTGTCCCGCTGCCGGAAAAATAGCTGTCCACAAACTTCCTGCTTTTCTCCTTTACACATTCCTCCCTTGACCTCTGCACATAATAGTGGTAAACCCTTGAATCATGCTCATCCACCGTGTATCCGAGGATGTCCTTCTGGTTCAGGCGGTTCATCAGCACCCGCACCATCCTCATCGACATATCCACATTCCCCTGCATCCTCTTGTAGACCTCGGAGGATGTCAAAGGCTCCCCGCACGCCCACAGGACTTCCATGATCTGCCATTCACTCGGTGTAATCTCTTCCTTTGCCATACCGCTTCCTTCCTTTCGATATATATTGTCAATTTATATATCGGTCAATTACCGTTAATTATTAAGAGACGTTGACGTTTTTGCATGATATAGGGGAAACGCAAACCGCCGTGTAAGCATATTACCTCTAAGTTCCCAACTTTCCAAGTGATTTCCATTATCAGGCCGCCCGGCCTGCCTGCGGAAAAGGCAGACCGCCGCATATGGCGGGTGAAGTCCATAGTGCGGCGGTTTGTCTTTTGTAGTATTATCTGGCATTAAGTTCCACCAAAACAATCTCCGGGCGGTTATTGAAGCGGAATGGTATAATACTGTTTCCAATGCCACGGCTGACCACCATGCTTGTGCTGCCGTCTGTATATAGTCCGGCATCATATTGAGGAAACAATCCCTGATTGGGGGCAACCAACCCACTGATAAACGGCAGCCGGAACTGGCCGCCATGCGCATGGCCTGCAAAGACCAGATCAATGCCGCAGTTTACATACGTTTCAAACAGTTCTGGCCTATGTGAGAGCAAAATGGTATACCCTCCTTCGCCGTCATCCAGATTTTTCAATTTCGTACTAACCATAGCAGAGGTTTCACCAAACATACCTCCCTTGACCGTAAAATCCGGATCACCCAATCCAAGCAGTGTTATGGTTTCCCCATTCCGCTCTAAGGAAACGGCTTCATCCTCCAGCACGATAACCCCCGCTTCTTCAAGCCCGGCTTTCAAAGTATCATATTGCGGGCTTGCTGCTTCATGGTTTCCCGTCGCATAATAGGTCGGGGCAATCCTGACGGATTCCTGCGCAAAGCCTAACGCTATCCCTACATCCGTGTGATTGGCATCTATGAGGTCGCCAGTTATCGCGATGATATCCGGCCGACTCTCGGATAGCAGTTTTAACAGTTCTGTATTGTTTTTTCCAAATTCACTATTATGCAGGTCTGATACCTGTGCTATCCGAAAGCCAGAAAATGCGGCAGGAATGTGGCTGCTTGAGATTGAAATTGTACTCACCATCAATGCTTTATTGCCCCATACCGTCCAAATAAGCAGAATAAAAAATATTGTGCCTATTACACATAACATTATCCGTGTCTTTTTAATCAGCGTTTTTCTCATTTTTCCACACCATTCATCAGATGCCTGCACCCCCCTCAATCAAAACGCTAAATTGTTAATAATACTTATGGCGATAATCCCAATGCCAAACAAAATAAACAAAATTCCCGGTATGCGCAGATACCATTTGTAATGATCAGGCATTTCCTGCTTTTTCATCAGCCACCAGTACGGCTTATACAAGATAATCATAAGCAAACCACCAATAATGCAGATAACAGCAAAAATAATTCCAAAATTAAAACTCATATTTGCTCCTTTCCATCAGCGCATCACTATTTTGCAATAGGTTTTTGCGGTACTAAAATACATTACCATATAGATAAAGGCAAACAACAAGGATATTGTACCCGCACAGAGCAGAAGCACCAGAACATTTGTCAGTCCAAACACGGCAATCAGCATGGCGACTGCATAAAGTGAAACAGCCAGATGGATAACCGCAATAAGCAGCGGTAAGAAAAACATAGTCCGGATTTCTTTGTGGACTATGGCTGACACTTCATTCCGGTCAAGCCCTACTTTCTGCATGACTTCAAAATTATATCTGTCACTGTACCCCTCTGTGATCTGCTTATAATAAATAACCAGAGCCAGAAAAATCATAAACAGCAGGCTGAGCAGCAGACCGATAAACAGAAAACCTCCATAGGTAAAATTATCACTCTGCCTTTTTGTTTCCGCATTTTCATATTTTGCCCCGGCATAACTTGAACCCAACTGATTTTGTAAAGCGGCATTAAAATCAGTTTCCTGCCCGCCCTCCGCATCAAACATCATGTTGTATGTCTGACTGAATTTATTTTCAGCGGGTGACAGTTCAGCAAGGATATTGCCTATGTCTTTCTGCATCGGGCAGATAATATAATAATGTGTTTCAGAGGACAGCACGCTTTTACTTTGTATAGCAAGCTCCGATAACTCAGCTTTTACCCGATACTTCAAACTGTCAAAACTAATTTCCGAAACTCCTAAATCCTTTGAGGAAGAAAATACAAAAACCTCATCCGCTTCAAGCGGTTCTGCCCCTTCCTCCATGCGGCTGTAATCCTCCCATGTAATCAGATAAATGCCGCAGGTCATATCCGGCGGGTATATATCAGGCTGATAGACAGAAATGGTATTGTCTTTATAAACACCGCTGATATAGGTAACATTGTAGTCAGCTTCCCGGCTTATCTCCATATCATACTGCTCCGCTGTTTTGTGGACAAACTGCGGCAAAGCTGGCTGTCCGTCAGCTATGTCAGAAACAGAAATTTTTGTTTCCATAGGAAAACGGAAAGAGATCATTTCTTTCTGTCCCACATACAGCGCCAGCGTAGTGGTGGCAATGACCATAACAACCGTACTTAAAATACAGATATTTGACAGCCCCTTTGCATTCTGTTTCAGCCGGTAAATAAGACCGGAAACAGAAATAAAGTTCTCTGGTTTATAATAGTAGCTGTCATTCTTTTTCAGAGCTTGCAAAAGAACGACAGAGCAGGATGAGAAGAAAAACAATGTTCCCACCAAAATCAACAATGCAATAGGAAAAACACGCCCGATTATATCAATAGGAGATGGAGTGGTAAGGATCAGCGCATATGCACCCCCAATACATAAAATTCCTAAAAAGGCTTTTAACCCCACAAAAGGATGGTAATTATCCCCTTTATGGGCAGCATACAACAGTTCGACAGGTTTCGCTTTCATAACAGAAAACAGGTTGTAAAACAAGATGAAAACACCGATCACAATAAAACAAATACCTGTCTGCACAAGTGCTTCCGTTAAAAATTGGAATGTAAGCCCACTGTCTAAGTGCAGCAATTTCAGCAAAACAAGGAAAAAGAGTTTTCCCAAAACGATACCCAAAACAATACCCGCCACAAGTCCGGCAGTTGTGAGCAACATGCTTTCAAGTATAAGTACCTTTGCAATATGCTTCTTTTCCAAGCCAAAGATTGTATATAACCCCAGTTCCTTTTTTCGCTGCCGTATGAGCAGTCCGTTTGTGTATAAGAGAAATACTCCCGCAAATATTCCTGTCATAACAACCCCCACTTTAAGAAACTGAACAAATATATAGCTTCCGGGAAGTGTAGCAATGATTGTCTGGTTTTGGATGGAAGCCATACAAAAGAAAATCATTACGGACAGGATATTTGTCAAAAAGAACGGGTAATATACGGGCTTATTCTTTTTAACATTAGATAATGCAAGCCGGATATAAAAGTTACGCATCTAATCCCTCCTTCTGTAACAGGATTTTCAGGTTGTCAGATATCTTCTCCTGAAATGCCTCATTATCCATATCCCCACGATATAGCTGGTTAAAAAGCCTCCCGTCACGGATGAACAGAACCCGCCCCGCATAACAGGCGGTCTTGACGCTATGTGTCACAACAAGGATGGTCTGCCCTGTTCTGTGTATATCCGTAAACAACTTCATAACCTGTGCTGAAGAATGGGAGTCTAATGCCCCTGTAGGCTCATCAGCAAGCACTATTTTGGGGGCAGTGATCAAAGCACGGGCAATAGCCACCCTCTGCTTCTGGCCGCCCGATACCTCATACGGGTACTTTTCTAAAATATCAGAAATTTTAAGCTGCGCTGCCAACGGTTCTATCCGGCTTTCCATCTGCTCCTTCGGGGTATTGGAAAGCACAAGGGGCAGGTAGATATTATCCCGCAGGGAGAAGTTATCCAGCAGGTTAAAATCCTGAAAGACAAACCCTAAATTTTCGCGCCTAAACCGTGAGATATTGCTGTCCCTGATCTGGGTAATGTCCTTTCCGTCAAGCAGGATTTTCCCCTCGGTAGGACGGTCTAACACTGCTAAAAGGTTGAGCAGCGTTGTCTTTCCGGAGCCGCTCTCTCCCATGACAGCAATAAACTCGCCCCGTTCTACGCCAAGCGAAACATCTTTCAGTGCTTCCACCTGGCTACCGCCAAACCTGCAGCTGTATATTTTCCGCAGGTGCTCCACCATTAGTAAAGTTGTGTTTTTATCATTCATGTGTATGTTCCTTTCTGTATTTGGGCTTTACACATAAGATTATAAAAAAAGCAGGAACCGTCTGCCATAGATTAAGGTGACATTTCCCGCTTGAACCTTACATCACTTGTAAGGAAAGTCAATCTGCAGCGGCAAAATCATCCCCCGGCAGATTGATTGTTACTGTTGTCCCGATATTTACCTGTGACGAAATAGAAAGAGTCAGCCCTAACAGGTGCGAAACCTTTTTGCACATATACAAGCCGCAACCCGTGGATTTCTGGTGAATATGCCCGTTAAAACCTGTATAGCCCTTTTCAAACAGGCGCGGCAGATCCTCGGCGGCTATCCCCATTCCGGTATCACTGACACATATCTGTAATGGGGCAGGCTGATATATTGCAATGGTGCCCCGCTCCGTATATTTCGCGGCATTTGAAACCAACTGCTCCAATATGAACAACAGCCATTTCCTGTCTGTAAGGACTTCTGCCTCCAAATCATGCAAGTCTATTTTCAGCCTCTTTGCGATCAGAATAACAGAATGTTTCCTGACTGCTTCCTGAGCCACAGTCAGAAGCTTTACCTGTTCTAAACACAGATCGGAATATTGATTTTCCAACTGCAGGTACTTGAGCGCCATATCTGCATACCGTGATACCTGCAGCAGCTCCGCTTTCCATTTAGATGGTGTGGTGTCGCCCGTCTGCAGCATCAGATCCATAGAATAAATGGGTGTCTTTATCTGGTGCGTCCAGAGAGTATAATAATCATCCCTTTCTGCATTTATTTCCCGCCACCTGGTCCGTTCATTCTGCCATGCCTGCAGAGCCTCTTTGATTACTCGCTGATAGTCTTGTTCTAAAAGCGTTTCAGCCACCCACAGATCAGGCATAACCGGATTTTCCATCTGCCCGATATCTTGCAGCCGCCTACATTTCTGGTATATGCGGTGCATATCCCAAAAGGCGAAAGGCAGCACAAACAGGATGAGTAGAAATGACGTGTATAAAATCGGCTCCATGCGTACATCATAAAGGAAATATAAAAAGAAATTGCACAAAATCAGCCCGCAAAACACAACAATCACCTTATATTTTTCCTTCAGATACTGAATCAGAAAATGCCTTTTATCCAATCTGGTAGCCCATGCCTTTCCGGGTGACAATAAAATCTTCAAGACCAATCCCCCTCAATTTGTTTCGTACCCTCGTTATATTGACTGTAAGAGTGTTATCATCAACAAAAGTATTGTCATTCCACAATGCCTGCATAAGTTCATCACGGGATACATTTTTACCGCTATGGGCCATAAGTTCTTTCAAGATAATGAAATCATTGCGTGATAATTCCAACACGCTCCCATTGTATTGCAGTTTTGCATTATCCAAGTCTAACACCACATCACCGCAGGCAACTACATTCATTGCGCCTTGAAAATCATAGGCACGCCGCAACAGGGAATTGATTTTTGCAAGCAGGAAATTAAGGTCAAATGGCTTTACTACAAAATCATCACCACCCATGTTCATGGCTAAAATCATATTCAGATTGTCGTTGATGGATGAAATAAAGATAATCGGAACCTTGGAAATCTTTCTTATTTCTTCGCACCAATGATATCCGTTATAATGCGGAAGTGTTATGTCCAATAAAACAATCTCCGGCTTGTACATGATAAACTGGTCTGTCACCTGCCCGAAGTCTTTCAGATATTCACATTGAAAACCCCATGCACTTAAAAAATTACTGATTGATTGCGCTGCATTTAGGTCATCTTCTATAATCAAAACTTTATACTGTGTCATAATCCTTCCTCCTACACTTTTTTCAATTATAACACATACTATCCTTTTACTCCATCTCCCTGAACGTGCCAGCCATCCCACCCACAAGGCTCCACTGGTGCTGCATATAGGATTTCAGATTTTCTGTACTTTGCCGATATGCCTCACAAGCTATTGATGGGTTTCATTCTTTTCTAATACTTCGGCAGAATACCGTTTCCTCTAAAGCAATAGCATCCATTGAATTATACCAAAAAAATTATCTATTTTTTACCCGATGGTACGAAACGACTATTTTCCGGGCGTGGAAAGTAAAAAAGAGCCATTGAACAGCCCTTTTTCTTATATTGTCTTTTTTTCCATTCACTTTTTACCACTTTACCCACATATGAATACGGAAACCCTTATATTATCACGAAAACTCCCAGCAAGTTTCTGTGTTTGTATAAGGATTTTGCCTGCGAGTATCGACTTTTGCGTGATAGTACGGAGTTTTGCCTGTTAGTATCCGAGTTTCCGTGATGATAACCGACTTTTTCCTACGAGTATATACTATCAGGCAAAAGAACCCAAGAACAACCGTTCGCACCCTCGCTAATGTAAAAATGCCCCTAAAAGCACACGGAAATAATGTAACTTTGGAATATATGTAGTGCCAAAAGTGGCGGATTTATGGGCTTTGTGAGCTTTCCGTGTCTGTATCTGCCGGAAACTAAGACACCCGCCTAGTTCGCATCTCGATACGAACAATACAAACTCTACGGGTGGGGTAACTTTTATATGGAGTTTTACCCCACCCTGTAATTTTTACCCCTTTTGCATGACTTACCCCACCATTTACCCCGTCAGATTTATGATTTGTATACACATTCAGATATTAATTCAATTTATTATTCTTCCATCATCTGCTCAAATATCGCTTCCTTAATTACTGTAACACATTCATTTGTTTTTTTCTTAATTTCTTCTCCCCAAAATCGCATTACTTTCCATCCCAAAAAGGTTAACTCTTTATCAATTTTTTCATCCCTCTCAATATTAGCTTTTATTTTATTTGTCCAAAATTCACTTCTCTCCCCTTTCTTTAGACGCTCCTCTAGTATGGACCAATCCTTCCCATGCCAGAATTCACCATCACAAAATATTACTATCTTATATTTTGTGATTACTATATCAGGCTTGCCTGGTAGCGGTTTGTAATTTTTTCTATATCTAATCCCCTCATTCCACAAGGCTTTTCTTAAAATCAATTCAATACTTGTATCTTTTCCTTTAATACTCCTCATATTTTTACTTCTCTGTTCTTTTGAAAGACGATCCAACTCCCCACTCCCTTTCTTCTAAAACTTGGAATGTTTATATTTTACTACATATTTATCGCTATTTTATTATTTTCATAAACTAATTTTATTTCCCAAATTTAAATTGCTAGTTTAAATTTATTTGAGATTACAGATTTTTATTCTGGATTTGCACACTTTTTTATTGACAATCCCCAATTTTCGATTTAAGATAATACTACTGCAAAGGCAGGGAAAGCAGGGATTTTATGAAAGTTTGCTATAACAATCTTTGGAATGAAAAAAAAAGGATTTACGAGAATTGGCTTCCATCAGTTCCTCCTCTATTGCCAAACTTGGTCACAATGATTTTGTGAGTCTGGAAGTATTGGTAAAAATATGTGAGGTACTCCAATGTGACATTGGGGATATTATGGAAGTTATTCCTGATAACCAAAAGCAAAGGGGTATCTAATATGACGCATATAGATTGCTTTAGCGGTCCAGGCGGATTCTGCACTGGACTACATGCCGCCGGATTTGACACTTTAGTTGCAATTGAATATATCAAAAGCTGTGTAGATACTTATTCTAAAAATCACCCTGAAGTACATGTCATACATTCGGATATCAGGAATGTAACAAAAGAACAAATTCTACCTTACATTCCCGACGATGGGGTTGATTTGGTGACATCAGGAATGCCTTGCGAAACTTTCTCTACTGCTGGTAATTCATCACGTGCGGCATATGATGATTTTGTCAATATTAGTTGACACATTTTTCTCAAGGATTTTGTACCTTATGCT
>OFFE01002061.1_pt1 | contig 12752 bp, 10 predicted proteins | sample 1521371 | NCBI WGS metagenome assembly OFFE01 (sample SAMEA3504131, study PRJEB24116) | mouse gut metagenome | biome: mouse gut; feature: mouse-associated habitat; material: faeces | place: Denmark | collected 2011 | reverse complement strand
GTCTGCGCGGCATCCACAAACTTGACATGCGCAAAAGGCCGCGCAGAAATGGGGTAAAAATGAAAATCAGGACAAGATATGCTCCCAGTCCTACCGGGAAAATGCATGTGGGGAATCTGCGTTCGGCTCTCTACGAATTTTTGATTGCAAAGCATGAGGGCGGGGATTTTATGCTCCGGATTGAGGACACGGACCAGGGGCGCTATGTGGAAGGGGCCACGGAGATTATCTACCGCACCCTGGAGAAGGCGGGACTGAAACATGACGAGGGACCGGATAAGGACGGGGGATATGGCCCTTATGTACAGAGTGAGAGAATCAAGACCGGCATTTACATGAAATATGCCAGGGAACTGATCGAAAAAGGGGAGGCATATTATTGCTTCTGCGATAAGGAGAGACTTTCTTCCCTGAAGACAGAGGTGGTGGAGGGAAAAGAGATCACCATCTACGACAAACACTGTCTGTCCCTTTCCAAAGAGGAAGTGGAAGCAAACCTGGCCGCCGGGAAACCCTATGTGATCCGGCAGAACAATCCGGCAGAGGGAACTACCACATTCCATGACGAACTCTATGGGGACATCACGGTGGAAAACGCGGAACTGGATGACATGATTCTGATCAAGTCGGATGGATTCCCCACCTACAATTTTGCCAATGTGGTGGACGACCATACCATGGATATAACCCATGTGGTGAGAGGAAATGAATATCTGTCCTCCTCGCCGAAATATACCCGCCTCTATGAGGCTTTCGGCTGGGAGCCGCCCAAATATGTGCACCTGCCCCTTGTGACGGATGAGAATCACAAAAAGCTGGCAAAGAGAGGCGGGAGCGCTTCTTTTGAGGATTTGCTGGAGCAGGGCTTTGTGACGGAGGCGATTGTCAATTTCATTGCGCTGCTGGGATGGAGCCCGGAGAGCAACCGGGAGATCTTTACCCTGGACGAGCTGATCAGGGAATTTGATTATCATAGGATCAGCAAATCTCCCACCGTGTTTGACCTGGTGAAACTGCGCTGGATGAACGGCGAGTATATCAAGGGGATGGATTTTGACACATATTATGAGATGGCTGAGCCTTATTTGAAAAAGACCCTGAGCCGGGAACTGGATCTGAAAAAGATTGCCGCCATGGTGAAAACCCGTATCGAGGTATTTCCCGACATTGCGGAGATGGTTGATTTCTTTGAGGAACTGCCGGAATATGACACCGCAATGTATACCCATAAGAAAATGAAGACGAACGAACAGTCTTCCCTGGAGGTTCTCACGGAGGTGCTGCCCCTGCTGGAGGCCCAGGAAGATTACAGCAATGATGCGCTGTACGCCGTGCTGGCAGGGTATGTGGAGAAGAAGGGCTGCAAGAACGGTTATGTGATGTGGCCGGTCCGCACGGCAGTGTCCGGCAGGCAGACCACACCCGCGGGCGCCACGGAGATTATGGAAGTGCTGGGCAAAGAGGAGTCCCTGAAGCGGATCCGGAAGGGAATTGCCCTGCTGAACAAGTAAAGGCAACAGGCCGTCTTTCCAGGGAATCCCGGAATCTGGCAGTCCCTGGCAGAATGCCGGATCCACGGGACTTCCCTGTGCCTGTGCGCACCGGGGAACCGGTATACGCAGGCACAGGGAAAGGAAAAGGGGGCTTTGCCGGGAAATGAAAAAACGTTTATAACTTGCCGGCAAATTGTAAAAAGGAGGTGTGTCCATGGATCTTTCAAGTGCCAATGAACCGCAGAAGGCCGCGATCATGCATCTTCGCGGGCCTTGTCTTGTGCTTGCCGGGCCTGGGAGCGGCAAGACTTTTACCATCACCAACCGCATTCTGTATCTTCTGGAGCAGGGAATACCTCCCGAATCCATTCTGGTGATCACTTTCATGAAAGAGGCAGCGCTTTCCATGCAGAACCGTTTCCGGGAGATGTGTGCAGGCGGCGCGGCCAAATCCGCGGGGGGAGGCCATATTCCTTCCCAGCCGGTGAACTTCGGAACCTTTCATTCCGTCTTCTATCACATATTAAAAGAATCAAATGTTCTCAAATCAAACAAACTGCTGGGCAGTTCGGAAAAGAAAAATCTGATAATTCCCATACTCAGGACATATGAACAACAACAGAAAAAGCAGGAAGAGGAGCAAAACAGCCTGAATGACGATGCCGCCCGGATGCTGTCTGCCATCGGTTTCTACAAAAATACCATGCAGATGGATAAGGCCTGCGAAAAAGCGCCCTCCAGATGGCAGCCGCATTTCCAGGCTGTCTGCCGGGCGTATGAAAGCGCGGTGAAGAAGACGGGGAGGCTTGATTTTGACGATATGCTTTATGAGTGCAGGATTCTGCTGGAGGAAAACAAGGGAGCGAGAAATTACTGGCAGAATCGTTTCCGGCATATTCTGATCGATGAATTCCAGGATATCAATCCCGTGCAGTATGAGGCGGTAAAGCTGCTGGCATCCGGTCCGAATAATATTTTTGCCGTGGGGGACGACGACCAGGCCATATATGGCTTCCGGGGATCCCAGCCGGAATGCCTGAAACGCTTTGCGGCAGAGTTTGGGGCCAGGCAGCTTTTGCTGGATGTGAATTACAGAAGCAGGAGGGAGATTGTGGAGGCATCCCTGGCAGTGATCGGGGAAAACAAGGACCGTTTTGTGAAGCAGCTGAAAGCGGCTGACCGGAAAGGGTCTGATGGCAGGATGCCGTCCGGACCGGCGGTCAGGCCCGTTTCCATGCAGGCCTTTGCCCGGAAGGAAGAACAGTACGGCCATATGATAAAAGGTATTTCCCGCTGCCTGCAGGAGGGGGAGGGCTGCGCGGTTCTTTTCCGCACCAATTCTTATATGCAGGGTTTTGCTGCCAGACTGAAGGCGGCGGATATTCCCTATGAGATGAAAGAGAAGGCGGCCAGCATATACGGACATTTTATTGTGACAGATATTATGGCTTATCTGCAGGTGGCAAAGGGGACCGGAGGGAGGGAACAGATGCTCCGGATCATCAACAAACCATCCCGCTATATCGGCAGGGAAGCCGTGGGAGAGGGCAGCGGGGATATCAGGGCCATACAGAATTATTACAGAAAAATACAATTGCCGGAGACACAGCGGCAGAATGTGCTGAGGGAACTGGCCCGTTTTGAAAAACAGCTGGAGAGCGTCAGACAATTTACCCTGCGTCCGGCCATCCAGTATATTTTAAAGGCCATGGGATATGAACAATATCTGAAAGACTGTTCCCGGAATACGCCGGAGAAATGGCAGGAGTGGCAGGAGCTGCTGGAATGGCTCAGGGAAGACGCCTCAGGGTATCCGAATCTGAAAGAATGGATGAATTTTCAGGAGGCATATGCGAAATCCCTGGAACAAAAAGATGCGGAATCCGGGGAAGCGCCCGGACAGAAAAAGAAGGGGCAGGAGAAAGGGAAAAAGGCGGTGCAGCTTCTGACCGTGCATGGCTCCAAAGGGCTTGAATTTGACAGAGTGTGGATTCCCGACTGCAATGAGAGAATTTTTCCCCACGGCAATATGCCGGACGAAGGCGCTGTGGAGGAGGAACGGAGAATTTTTTATGTGGCCATGACAAGGGCAAAGAAAAGTCTGGAGCTTCTATACCTGACCGGTACAAAGGAACGCCCCAGACAGCCGTCCAGATTCTTAAATCCGCTTATGCGGTGATAGAATCCGCAGATCCCGTCAGCCCGCCGTATTTTCTACGAATCGTGATTACTCGTCCACCAGCTCGTCAAATTCACAGTTGTCAAGAAATTCGTCAAATGCTTCTTCCACTTTCTCGTATTCGTCATCATCATCAATGTAATCCAGTATGGGTTCTTCATTGGGATCCTCCGGATTTTCGCTATACCGGTAAAACCATACTTCACCCTCTTCATTCTCCCCGTTTTCATCCAAAGGAAGCAGGGCGATGTAATCCTTGGACTCCACCGTCAGGATGGTGACAACGGCACAATTTACCAGGCGTCCATCTTCCAGCTCCAGTTCGACAGTCATTTCCTCATCATCATAATCGTTTTTCTTTTCCATGGGAAACCTCCTTTTGCGGTTAAACCTGCTTTCACGGCACAAAGGCCCGCAGGGCATCAGCTATAGGACCATTATACTTGTTTTTGGGTTATTGTGCAAGCTGGTAGGGAAAGTTGTAAAAAAATCATATTTCTTATCAATGAGGACTTTTTATTGTGGATATTCTGTGGTAAAATAAATCCATATTGAAAAAAATATCCATATCATGATTGCATGGCAGTCATGACTTCATTCTGACAAGCTCGAAGATCACGTCGCTGTATACATTTGTACCGCCTGCAATAAAAAATCTCAATGGAGGGAATGTGATGACAGAAAAAATTTTACAGAATAATCCCCACCCTTTAGGCGCTCATATAGAAAGTAATGGAATTCGTTTTTCTTTTGTATCCCGGAATGCGTCCTGCGGTATTTTGCTGTATGACAGAAAGACGGGCAGACTGCAGAAGAAAATTCCCTTTGCCGATGTGGACAGAATCGGCAATATATACTGTAAAAAAGTGGAGGGTATTGACCCGGAGTCCTGTACGTATCTTTTTTTTCAGGAGGACAAAATCGTCCCGGATGAGAGGGCAAGAGTATTCCCGGTAAAAGTTACCTACGGAAAAGCAAGGAATGGGGAGGATTTTAAAGCGGGATTTCTGACAAATGGTTTTGACTGGGGAGAGGACCGTTTTCCCCGGATTCCCTATGACCGGGCATTGGGATACTGTATGCATGTGAGAGGATTTACAAAGCATGCGTCTTCCAATGTAAAGTACAAGGGAACCTTCGCCGGGATTACGGAAAAGATTCCTTATCTGAAGGGAATCGGCATCACCACAATTGAACTGCAGCCCGCATATGAATTTACGGAAATTCCTTTAAAAGAGGAGGGAGCCCAGAACATTCCCTATATGATGGAACCGGGGCTCCTGGAGAATGTGTGCAGGACAAAACTGAATTACTGGGGATACAAGAAGGGGTATTATTATGCGCCCAAGGCCGCTTATGCTGCCGGCGCCGACGCTGCCTCGGAATTTAAGGAGATGGTCCGGGCGCTTCATGCGGACCATATGGAAGTGGTCATGCAGTTTTATTTTCCCCGGGAAGTGAATCACAGTGAGATTCTGGAAATCCTGCGTTTCTGGGTTCTGGAATACCATGTGGATGGATTTCATCTTCTGGGGGAGAATCTTCCGGCAGACATGCTTGCGACGGATGATTTTCTTGCGGACACAAAACTCTGGTATCACCAGTTCCACACGGATGTGATTTACAAGAGGGAAGAACAGCCCTGCTATCCCCATGTGGCAGAATACAATGACGCCTGGTATTACGAGATGCGGAGGTTTCTGAAAGGAGACGGAAATATGCTGGCCAGTGCGCTCTACCAGATGCGGCATATTCCGGAAAAATCGGGGCACATTCATTATCTCACAAATTATTACGGACTGACCCTGGCCGACATGGTATCCTTTGACCAGAAACACAATGAGGCAAACGGGGAGGACAACAGGGATGGCGCGGACTATAACGGAAGCTGGAACTGCGGCGAGGAGGGGCCTACCCGCAGGCAGAGTGTGAAGAAGCTGCGGGTGAAACAGATGAAAAATGCCATGTGCATGCTGCTTTTATCCCAGTCCACGCCCCTGATTTTCATGGGGGATGAGTTTGGAAATTCCCAGAAGGGGAACAACAATCCTTATTGCCAGGACAATGCCATCACATGGCTGGACTGGAGCGGGACAAAAAAGAACGCGGGGCTTCTGGAGTTCTGGAAAATGCTGGTCCGTTTCCGGCATGAGCATCCGATCCTGCGGCCGGCCAGGGAGCTTCGGCTGATGGATTACATTGCCTGCGGCTATCCGGATCTGTCCTATCACGGACAAAATGCCTGGAGTCCGCGGATGGAAGAAAATCACAGGCATGTGGGACTTTTGTTCTGCGGAAAATATGCCAGAAACGGGGAGTGCCATGACGAATCTTTTCTGTACCTGGCCATAAACATGCACTGGGAAAACCGTGAGCTGGCCATGCCAAAGCTTCCCAAAGGTCTGAAATGGGAGATGGCCTTTTGTACGGAGGCGGCCCGGGAAGAAAGAAGCGCCGCATTCCTGAAGAATATTTCACCCAGGAGCATGGTGATGTATATCAGTGTCCCGGGAAATGAAACAGAGCAGCCGGCGGTGACGGAGCCGGGGGCAGAGGGGATGAAAAAGGGGTAAAATGGTCTTGCACCATATGAAAATGTCGGCATATGATATCGTAAACTTATTGTATGGAGACATTTGACTGATGAATTGTATTGTATTGTTATTGCTGCTTAGCTGCTGCGGAGGCCGGGGCAACTGCTGCGGATGTCCGTCAGGCCGGGAAAACTGCTGCAGGGAAGAGAGAAGAAATCCCTGCAGGAGACCTCCCGAAAGGGAAAGACCCTGCCGCGGAAGAGAACCTGAGAGAGACTGTGAGTGCGAGGAAAAAAGGCATGTGCGGGAGGATGAATGCTGCCGTGCACAGAGTGCAGGGGAATGCTGCGATGGCCCGGGCATGATTCCGCCGCCCTGGCAGGAATATCCCAGGTTTCCGCACCATGACAAAGAAGATGACTGCGAGTCATAAATAAGAACCGCGATGACAGGGATGGGAAAGCGCCCTGTTACGGAGGTAAAATTCCGGAAAGGCTGCCGCGTCTGGGGCGGCCTTTTTTGTGCGCCCGGCGCGGCGGGTAGGGGAGAAGAGCGTTCCCCTACTTGATTGCGCAGGGGTGCGTAAGGAAATCAGCGGAGAAAGCTGCACGCGCCTGGCGCGGCGGGTAGGGGAGGATGAAGCTTCCCTGCTTGATTCGGAAAGTGCATCCTGCCTGATTGCGAAGGGGCCGCAGACAGACGCGATTGGGACTTTGCGGAAGGGACTGTCTGAACCGTCACAAGGGAATCACAAGTGTGCGGAGCAAATTTAGGAAAAAAGTATTTCAAATGGAGAATATTTATGCTATAATATTTCCATTCAGGGCATGGGACGGCCGGACCGCATGCAGGCGGAAACGGCTTACGGTCATGTTTTAATATCTATCCTTATTCAGGGCATGGAGAAAGGCAGGATCTTATCATGGAAAAATATGTAGCGTATGTCTCCACATATACGCGCGGGGATAAAAATGGGATTAAAATATATGATGTGGACATGGAAAAGGGGCGTTTTATAGAGAAAGATAAGGTGGAGATCACCAACTCTTCCTATGTGACAATTTCCCACAATGGAAAAATTCTCTATTCCATCACGGATTTCGGTGTGGAAGCATACCGCATTCTGGAGGATGGCAGCCTGGAATTTTTGAATTTCGGCGCCAATAACGGCATGAGAGGCTGTTATGTCTCTACGGATTATACGGACCGCTATCTGTTTGTGGCAGGCTATCATGATGGGAAGCTGACAGTCCTGAAGCTGGAGGAGGATGGCTCCATCGGTGAGATTACGGATGAAATATATCACAAGGGACTGGGAAGCGTGGCAGAACGTAATTTCCGTCCCCATATTAACTGTGCCAGAATGACTCATGACAATAAGTATCTTCTGGTGGCGGACCAGGGGATGGATCATGTGAACGTGTACCGTTTTGACGCAAAGATGGGGAAAGTGATGCTGGCAGACGTGATCAGGAGCGGGCTGGAATCTGCCCCCAGGCATATCAAGATTTCCAGGGATGGCCGCTTTGTCTATATTGTGCATGAATGTAAATGTTTTATCGATGTATATTCCTATGAGGAAAAGAAGGGACAGCCCATCTTTGAGAAAATCCAGTCAGTGGATACCTGTAAGGTGGAAATGGGCAGTTACAATGCCTCCAGTGCGCTTTCGTTTTCGGATGACCATAAATATCTGCTGAGTTCCAATGCGGGTGATAACTCCGTGGTGCTGTTTTCCGTGGACGAGGAGTCAGGGATGCTTTCCCAGATATTCTGTCTGCCGGTGGGAGGGGAATATCCCAAGGATGCCAGTCTGTTCCCCAACAATAAATTTCTGGTATCCCTGAATCATGAGACCAATGACATGACTTTTTTCCATGTAGATACGGAAAACGGGACCATGATCATGAATGGACCGCCTGTGCGGGTGGATGTGCCCAACTGTATCACGTTCCATAAATTATGATTTCAGTTTTCAGATATGCCGCGGGCCGGTCAGGGACCGGAAGCGGCATACTGGCGAATTCTGCGAGGGCCGGTATACCCTGCTGCAGGCGGCGGGTATAGGGGCCCTTGTGTGCTTTACGGGGAAATACCGTGGCACAACAGTAAAATAAAGTAAAAAAGGAGCAAAAATGGCTGGTTCCACATATGGCAATATTTTCAGGATTACAACATGGGGAGAGTCCCACGGAAAAGCGCTGGGAGTGGTGATCGACGGCTGTCCTGCGGGGCTGGAGCTGGACGAGGAAGACATTCAGCGTTATCTGGACAGGCGTAAACCGGGCACCAGCAGGATTACCACCCAGAGAAAGGAAGCCGACGCGGTGGAGATACTCTCCGGTGTTTTTGAGGGAAGAACCACCGGAACCCCCATATCCCTCATGGTGAGAAATACTTCACAGATCTCCGGGGATTACAGTGAGATTGCTTCCTATTACCGGCCCGGCCACGCGGATTATACTTTTGACGCCAAATACGGCTTCCGGGATTACCGGGGAGGAGGGAGATCTTCGGGCAGGGAGACCCTGGGGCGTGTGGCGGCGGGAGCCATAGCATGCAAGATTCTCGCCGGACTGGGTGTTTCTGTTTGTGCATACACTCGTTCCATAGGTCCGGTGGAAGCGGATGAAAAGCGGTTTGACAGGGAGGCTGTTTTTTCCACGCCCACGGCCATGCCTGACAGGGAAGCCGACATTGCGGCCCTTGCATATCTGGAGAAAGCAAGGCAGGCCACGGATTCCGTGGGCGGATGTCTGGAATGCATTGTGGAAGGCATGCCTGCGGGGATCGGGGATCCGGTATTTGAGAAGCTGGATGCAAATCTTGCGAAGGCGGTCATGTCCATGGGGGCGGTGAAGGCAGTGGAGATCGGCGACGGATGCCGGGTGTCCGCGCGGTACGGGAGTGAAAACAATGATGCATTCCGCATGGAAGATGGCAGGATCCGTAAGGCGAGCAATCATGCCGGGGGAATTCTGGGGGGCATCAGTGACGGGGACACCATAGTGATCCGTGCCTATGTGAAGCCCACGCCGTCTATTTTCAGGACCCAGGAAACCGTGAACAAGTCCGGGGAGGAAATCAGTGTCAATATCAGGGGACGGCATGACCCGGTTATTGTGCCCAGGGCAGTGGTAGTCATGGAATGTATGACGGCCATCACGGTTCTGGATGCCATGCTGCTGAATATGTGTGCAAAAATGGATTCTGTGGCTGATTTTTACCGTGCAAAAGAGGGAAAGTGATGAGGAATCCGGGCTGAAGCGAATGCGAGGGCAGTGACAGACCGGTTTTGGGAGGCGTAACAATGTATCGTATTATAAAACAGGAAGGGCGGGCCAAACGGGCCCGGCTGGAGACTGTCCATGGCACCATAGAGACCCCGGTATTTATGAATGTGGGGACGGCGGCCGCTATCAAGGGGGCTGTTGCCACATCGGACCTGGAGCAGATCAAGACCCAGGTGGAGCTGTCCAACACTTACCATCTCCATGTGCGTCCGGGAGACAAAATCGTCAGACAGTTGGGAGGACTTCATAAATTTATGTCCTGGGACCGGCCGATTCTCACGGATTCAGGGGGGTTCCAGGTTTTTTCCCTGGCAGGACTGCGAAAGATCAAAGAAGAGGGTGTCTATTTCCATTCCCATGTGGATGGGCGGAAAATTTTCATGGGGCCGGAGGAGAGTATGCAGATTCAGTCAAATCTTGCATCCACTATCGCCATGGCATTTGACGAATGTGCGCCCAGCAAGGCGGAGAGAAGCTATGTGCAGGCATCCGTGGACCGTACCGCCAGATGGCTGGAGCGGTGCAAAAAAGAGATGAAGAGGCTTAACAGCCTGGAGGATACCATAAATCCCCGCCAGCTTCTTTTCGGCATCAACCAGGGGGCCATCTTTCCGGATATCCGTATCGAGCATGCGAAACGCATCTCCGGTCTGGAGCTGGATGGCTATGCGGTGGGAGGTCTTGCGGTGGGAGAGACCCATGAGGAAATGTATCACATCCTGGATGAGGTGGTTCCGTTCCTGCCCAAGGACAAGCCTACTTATCTGATGGGGGTGGGGACTCCTGCCAACATTCTGGAAGGTGTGGAGCGGGGAGTGGACTTTTTCGACTGTGTGTACCCTACCAGAAACGGACGGCATGGACATCTCTATACCAATCATGGAAAAATCAATCTGTTTAACGCCAAATATGAACTGGATGACAGGCCGATTGAGGAAGGATGCGGCTGTCCGGCCTGCAGGCGATATTCCAGGGCATATATCCGTCATCTGCTGAAAGCGAAGGAAATGCTGGGAATGCGGCTGTGCGTACTCCATAATTTGTATTTTTACAATACTATGATGGAGGAAATCAGGGAGGCGCTGGATGAAGGACGCTTCGCGGCCTATAAAAGACAGAAATTAAAACAAGTTATGCCTTGACCAATGGATGATTTTTGTGTATCATGTTATGGTAAGTCTATATTTGAGACATGGAGAGGCCGGAAGGCCTCGGGCCATGATTTCTAATCATGATTCCTGTTTAGATGAACCAAGATATCATACAGACGCCTGACGTCGGAATGGAGGAAAAATGGGTATTTTATTGAATGCGGATCCTGCTGCAGCAGGTGGAGGAATCAGCTTGATCAGTATGCTTCTTATGTATGCGGTGGTAATTGGAGCTATGTGGTTTTTCCTGATGCGCCCCCAGAGTAAGGAAAAAAAGAGGGTGGCGGCCATGCTGTCGGCGTTGGAAATCGGTGACTGTGTCCTGACCACATCAGGCTTTTACGGAATTGTGATTGATATTAAGGATGACATGGTTATTGTGGAATTCGGAAGCAATAAAAACTGCCGTATTCCCATGGAAAAAGCTGCCATCAGCCGTGTGGAAAAATCCGGGGAGAATTGATTTTCAGGGAGAAAAGACAGACAAGCCGGGGTCCGGTTGTTTTTGGAGTCAAAGAACGATAAGGGCTGCTGCATTGTGATGATGAATCATATTGCTGGCAGCTTTTTTTATGCGCAGGGGTGCATATGGAAAACTGTTGCTGACGCAACAAGCACCCCGCGCGTCGAGCAGTGGAGAAGAGCGTTCCCCTGCTCAATTGCGCACGGGGGCGTAAGGAAATTAGCAGCGAAAGCTGCACGCGCCCGAAAGTAAATTCCTTTCAGAGACATTTATGACAGAGTAGCCTATTCCGACTGTTAATGATGAAAATGCATACCAGGAGAAGCCAGGGCAGCAGAAAAACGGAGGTGGGAAAATATGGCTGTGATGGTATGAAAGGTAGTGTGTAAAAGAGGCTGGTTCCGTAATGAAACAAGAATTCAATGTTTTGGCAAAATATCAGAAAAAAGTTCGCCTTATATGCAAGTAAGGCGAACTTTTTTTAATAGTTTTCATTATTTTATACCTTTTACAGAGACATTGCAAGCAAAATTTATTATTTAGGTTTTTTTGGTAATATTGCCACTTTGATATTTCATTCAAAATGAAAATATGGCAGATTGCAATAAAATACTAATTTTTCGATCATATTTTGTCGTACTCTCATTTTACTTCAGAAACTGGATATTCCGTCTCATAATATGAAAAAATGATTTACCGTATAAAGTAATATATAATTTTGAATCTTTTTTGATATTCGATATGATACATATATTATTTCGGCAAAAAATAATGCATTAAATTACAAAAAAGTTCGCCTTACTTGCATATAAGGCGAACTTTTCCGGACAAAAAACATGCAGGATACTGTATTTTTATTCATTTTGGATTTGGAAAAAGATAACTGGCAGAGTGTATGTTTTACAGTAATTGCAAACGGAGAGGTTAGGAATGATTGATTATGAGCCGTTCTGGGAAACCCTGAAGCAGTCGGAGGAGACTACTTATACTCTTGTTACAAGACATAGGGTGTCCAGTGCTACCATAGACAGGTTAAGGAAAAATAAGCCGATGAACACTACTACTTTGGACGAACTATGCGGAATATTGGCGTGTGCCCTACAGGATATTGTCCGGTATGTGCCGGAGCATAACGGACTGACAGCGGTGGAAGAGCAGAATATTAAGAAAAGGTAGTATTCTGGCAGTAATGATTCGCATGTATGAAGGATTATGGGGCTGTGATATGGTTTGGATGAGGTATGGGGCAGTAAACGAAAAAGAATATAGTTTATGATATCAAGGGAGATGCAGCCTGGGTACAAAAGATACTGTATTGTGTAATAAAGAAAGAATAATAAGGAATGGTAGGACTATGAAAAATATGAAGAATAGGAAAGCAAATTGTAGAATCGCAAATTATGGTGTGAATGGAAAAAATATCTTTGTTTGGAAGACTTTGTGTGTAGCGGCTTTGACAGTATTAATCATGTGTACCATTACGGCCTGTGGGAAGGAAGAAGGCCAGGAAGAGACCCTGGACATATCTTCGGCAGAGTCGACGGAAACGGCAGAAGCGACGGAGGTGCCATCCACCCCGGAACCGGCGGAAAGCAGCACGGAACCTTCCGTGGAAGAGGAGCCGGACATCCTGGAGCAG
>OFFE01002055.1_pt1 | contig 12779 bp, 9 predicted proteins | sample 1521371 | NCBI WGS metagenome assembly OFFE01 (sample SAMEA3504131, study PRJEB24116) | mouse gut metagenome | biome: mouse gut; feature: mouse-associated habitat; material: faeces | place: Denmark | collected 2011 | reverse complement strand
ACCGCTGACCTCTTGAATGCCATTCAAGCGCTCTCCCAGCTGAGCTATACCCCCAGATGCGGAAAAGAGCATTTATTCAATTTGAGCAATCCCTGAAATGCGCGATTGGGGCTGGATTCCCAACGAAGCTACGCCCCATATTTGTGCCGCTCTTGCCTAACGCAAGGAGAATGATAACAGATAGGGCGGCATTTGTCAACACTTTTTTTCGTTTCTAAGCAAAAAAACTTGGCCGGCTGCCCGTCCGTCAGCCGGCCAAGGAAAAAGGCGCCTGTGCCCGCCGCTCACGACCGCTTCCACGCGCTGCCGCTGAACAGCACCAGGATCGGGAACATCTCCAGCCGCCCCAGAATCATGGCAAAGGACAGCACCAGCTTGCTCAGCACCGAGAAGTCCGCGAAATTTCCCGCGGGCCCCACCAGCTCCAGGCCGGGCCCCACATTGCTGATGCAGGTAATTACCGCCGTCAGCGTGGTGCCGAAGGAGAAGTTGTCCAGCCCCACCACAATTGCCATTCCGAAGACCAGGAACAGGTTGGCGATGAAATAGCACTGGGCGGTGCGTACGGCGCCCTCGCTCACCGCTTCCCCGTCCAGCCGGACCACCGACACCGCGCGGGGATGGACGATGGAGCGGACCTCCCGGGCTGCGGAGCGGATCAAAATCAAGATCCGCCCGCATTTGATGCCCCCGCCGGTGGAGCCGCCGCAGGCCCCAATAAAGGTGAGCACCACCAGCAGCATTTTGGAGAACTCGGGCCACAGGTCGTAGTTGTCGGAGGAGAACCCGGTGGTGGACACGATGGACGACACCTGGAAGGCGGCGTAGCGGAGACAATCCCCCACCGTCTCGTACACATCCCGGATATTCCAGGCGATGGCGAGGGTGGACACGGCCACCATGACAAAGAAAAACCGCAGCTCATCGCTCTTCAGCGCCTGCCGGAGCTTGCCGGTGAGGGCGAGGAAGTAGACGGAAAAGTTGATGGAAAACAGCAGCATGAACGCCGTGATAATGATTTCAATGGCGGGGCTGCCAAACGCCCCCACCGAGGCGTTCCGGTCGGAGAAGCCGCCTGTGCCCGCCGTGGACATGGCGTGGGTGACGGCGTCGTACCAGTTCATCCCCGCCAGGCGCAGCAGCAGCGCCTCCAGTGCGGTGAGCGCCAGATAGATGGCGTACAAAATCTTGGACGACTGGGAAGCCCGGGGCACCAGCTTGCTCTTCACGGGGCCGGGACTCTCCGCCCGGATGAGGAAGTTGGAGCTGATCCCCAGGAAGGGCAGCAGGGCGGCGGTGAGGATGAGCACCCCCATCCCCCCCAGCCAGTGGGTAAAGGACCGCCAGAACAGCAGCCCCATGGGCAGCCCCTCAATGGCGGTGAGGATGGTGGCCCCGGTGGTGGTGAAGCCGGAAATGGTCTCGAAAAAGCAGTCGATAAACGGCCCGAACCGGCCGGAGAACCAGAAGGGCAGCGCCCCGAACACCCCGAACAGCACCCAGATCAGGCCCACGGTGAAGAAGCCCTCCCGGGCGAAAAAGTCCGGCTTGGGCTTGAACAGGAACACCGGTACGGCCGCCGCCGCCAGGATGATGAGGATGGCGCTCAAAAACGGAATGGGGCTTTCCCCATAGAGCAGGGCCACCCCCATGGGCAGCAGCATGGCCGCCGCCTCAATGATCAGGGTGAGGCCGGTGATGCGCAGCACCAATTTGAAATTCATACGCCGCCACCCTCGTAGATGTCGTTCAGATCCAGAATGCCGCTGTCCCGGGCGATGACAATCACGTCGTCCCCCTGCTCCAGACAGGTGGAGCCCTCCGGGATGATGACGTGGTTCCCCCGGACAATGACGGCAATCAAGATGCCCTTGCGCAGCCGCAGCTCCTTCAGCGGCACCCCCAAATTCCGGGTGGCGGAAGACACGATGAACTCCATGGCCTCCGCCTTCCCCCCGGCGATGCGGTACAAGGCGTTCATCACCGTGCCCTTGGAGTTTTGGAGGCCCCGGATAAACCGGAGAATGAGCCCCGCCGTGGCCAGCTTGGGGGACACCACCGACTCCACCCCGGCGGACCGGGCGATGGCGGTGTAGTTCTGGCGGCTGGACTTGGCCACCACCTTGGGCACCCCAGCCTGGTGGGCGTAGAGGGAGATGATGAGGTTGTCCTCATCCCGGTCTGTAAGGGCCACAAAGGCGTCGCTGGACGCCATGCGCTCCTCGGTGAGCAGCTCCGGGTCGGTGCCGTCCCCGTGGATGACCAGGGAGTGGGGGAATTCCTCCGCCAGCTCCCGGCACCGTTCCTCGCCCTTTTCCACCACCTTGCAGCTCATGCCCAGCCGCTCCAGCTGGACCAGCAGGTAGAAGGCGATGCGCCCGCCGCCGATGATAAACACATCCCGGATACGGTGGGTCTGGCGGCCCAGCAGCTTGAAGAACTGGTTGATGCCGCTGGGCGTGCCCGCAATGGACACCCGGTCCCCGGCGCGGATGAGGGACGCGCCGTTGGGGATGAACACCTCGTCCCCCCGCTCCACGGCGCACAGCAGCATGGGCAGGCCCTGGATTTTGGAGGACAGGGAGGCCAGGGTGCGCCCCGCCAGGAAGTCCCCCTCCTGTACGGTGAAGGACACCAGCTCCACCCGCCCCCGTGCAAAGGAGTCGATGTTGGCCGCGGAGGGGAAGCGCAGCAGCCGGGAGATCTCCACCGCGGCGGTGAGCTCGGGGTTTATGAGCATGGTGATGCCGAAGTCGCTTTTCAGGGTGTCCAGGTCGCTGACGTATTCCGTGCCCCGCACGCGGGCCACCGTGTAAGGCACCCCCAGGCGGTGGGCGATGTGGCAGCACAGCAGGTTGATCTCGTCTGAGCCGGTGGCGGCGATGAGCACGTCGGTCTCCTTGCACCCCGCCTCCAGCAGCGCCTCCCGGGACACGCAGTTGCCCTTCAGGCACATCACGTCCAGCTGGTTGGACAGGCGGTCCAGGGTGTCGCCGGACACGTCCACAATGGTGACGCTGTGCCCCTCGCCGGCCAGATGCTCGGCCAGGGTGGCGCCCACCTTTCCGGCGCCCGCGATAATGATGGTCAAGTCAAATCAACTCGTTTCATGATCTATATAGGGTAGTTCAGCGGGCCAGCCCCCGCCTTTGGGCGGCGGACAGCAGCCGGTCCAGGGCGGCGGACAGCACGGAGCGGGGACAGGCCAGGTTGAAGCGCTCAAAGCCGGGCGCGCCGAAGGGGGCGCCGTGGCTGAGGTACAGCTGGGCCTCGTCCTCCAAAAAGCGGGCCCGCTCTTCCGCGCCCATTCCCAGGCAGCTCAAATCCACCCAGGCCAGATAGGTGCCCTCCATGGGGGCCACAAAGGCGGTGGGGAAGCGGGCCTGCATAAAGTCCCGGAGGCAGCGGTAATTGTCCCCCACATAGGCGATGAGCTCGTCCAGCCAGGGGCCGCACTGCTCATAGCCCGCCTCCAGCGCCCGGACGCCGAAAATGCTGTAGGTGCCGCAGCCGGATCTCCCCACCTCCCGCTCCAGCGCCGCTTTTTTCTCGGGGTCGGGGACCAGCATGTTGGCGCAGCACAGCCCCGCCAGGGAGAAGGTCTTGCTGCACGCGGAGCCCACCACGGAGTTTTGGGCAAAGGCCTCGCCCAGGGAAGGGAAGGGGATGTGGCGGAAGGGGGGCTGGATGAGGTCGCAGTGGATCTCGTCGCTGATGACCAGCACATGGTTTTGCAGGCACAGCTCCCCCAGCCGGCGCAGCTCCGCTTCGCTCCACACCCGGCCCACCGGGTTGTGGGGGGAGCACAGGATGAGCGCGGCCACCTCCGGCCGGGCCAGCTTTTCCGCCAGGTCGTCGAAGTCCATCTCGTAGCGGCCGTTTTCCAGCTTGAGGGGGCTCTCCACCAGGGTGCGGCCGTTGTCCCGCACCGCCCGGAAAAAGGGCGGGTACACCGGGGGCTGGATGACGATGCCGTCCCCCGGCCTGGTCAGCGCCCGGACGGCGGCGTTCAGCCCCTGCACCACCCCGTTCACCCGGATGATCCACTCCCGCCGGATGTCCCAGCCGTGGCGGGACGCCATCCAGCCGCGCAGGGCGCTGAAATAGCGCTCACCCCAGCCGGTATATCCCCACAGGCCGGAGCGAGCGGTTTCCTCCAGCGCTTTGATAATGGCGGGAGGGGAGGCAAACTCCATGTCCGCCACCGAAAGCGGAACAATATCGGGGCTGAGACCCGGCTTCATCAGGTCCCACTTCTCCGCCTCCACGCCCACCCGGGCGGGGACGGGCCGGTCAAACTGGCTTTCCATAGTGCGGCTCCTTTTATCTTATGTCATAGTGGCAGCCCCCGCCTCCCCACACGCAGCGAGAGGGTGGGTGCAAGTATGACACATTATAACACCCTTCTACCCAAGAGGCAACGGGGGAAGCGCTTTTTTCCCTGCGCCGCCTTGCGCAGGGGAGCGGAATGGGATATACTGTACCAAAACGCAAGGGAGGCGGAGACATGAACATATTCAGGCGGTGCTGGTGCCGGGCGTTCCAGGGGGCCTTCCGGCTGGCCATCCCCCTGCTGCCCTACCGCAGGCCGGAGCAGCTGGGCGACGTGGCCGAGCTGCCCGTCAGGCTGGCCCGGCGGGGCTGCGGGCGCGTGCTGGTAGTCACCAGCCCCAGCGTGGCCAGAATGCCGGGTACCCGGCGGCTGCTGGACGCACTGACGCAGGAGGGCATAGGCTGGACGCTCTATGATAGGACCGTCCCCAACCCAACCACCGCCACGGTAGAGGAGGCCCTGGAGCTCTATCTCCGTGAAACGTGCCAGGGTATCATCGGCATCGGCGGCGGCTCCAGTCTGGACTGCGCCAAGGCGGTGGGGGTGCGGGCGGCGCTGCCCCACAAGCCGCTGTCCAAGCTGGGAGGTGTACTGAAGGTGCGCCGCCCGCTGCCCCCGCTGGCTGCCGTCCCCACCACCGCCGGGACGGGAAGCGAGACCACCATCGCCGCCGTCATCACCGATGCCAAAACCCGCGATAAGTACGCCGTCAGCGATTTCCCCCTCATCCCCGACTACGCCGTGCTGGACCCGGAGATGACCCTCTCCCTGCCTCCCCATCTCACCGCCTCCACGGGAATGGACGCCCTCACCCACGCGGTAGAGGCGTTCATCGGCCGCTCCACCACCCCGGACACCAGGGAGGACGCCCTGGCGGCGGTGGGGCTGATTTTTGCCAACCTGGAGCGGGCATATCAAAACGGCTCCGACCTGGGGGCCCGGCGGGCCCTGCTCACCGCCTCCTTCCGGGCGGGGTGCGCCTTCACCAAGTCCTACGTGGGCTATGTCCACGCCGTGGCCCACTCCCTGGGCGGGGCGTATAACGTGGCCCACGGCTACGCCAACGCCGTCATCCTCCCGGTAGTGCTGCGTGCCTACGGCTCCGCCGTCTACCCGCGGCTGGCCCGGCTGGCCCAGGCGGCGGGGCTGGCCGGACCGGGCGCAGACAGCCGGACGGCGGCGCTGGCCTTCCTGGACGGCTTGGACGGCCTCAAGGCCCGGTGCGGCATCGGGAATGCCATCCCGGAGCTGAGGCCGGAGGACATCCCAGAGCTGGCCCGCCATGCCGACCGGGAGGCCAACCCCCTGTACCCCGTCCCCGTGCTCATGGACGCCGGGGAGCTGGAGAAGATCTACCGCCGGCTGCTTTGAAGCCTCCTGGAAAAAGAAAACCGCCCGCCTGCCCAAAATTGGACAGGCGGGCGGTTTTAACCTTGTCTGGACGCATAGCCTCACGCGCCGCCGGGGCACTGCCGCCCGGTGTGGTCGATGGAGTAGTCCTGGCCGCACTCCCCGGGCAGGATGAGCTGGGAGATGGGCACAAAGGTATATCCCTGCTGCAAGAGGGCCTCAATGATGCCGGGCAGGGCCTCCGGGGTGTGGAGGGCGGCGTTATGGAAGAGAACGATGGAGCCGGGCTGTACCTTACCCGTCACCCGCTTGGTGATATCCGCGGCAGACAGGTCCTTCCAATCCAGGCTGTCCACATCCCACTGGATGGGCTCAATGTCCATGGAGCGCACGGCGTTGATCACATGGTCGTCGTACTCCCCGTAGGGACAGCGGAACAGGGTGGGCCGCACCCCCGTCACCCCCTCGATCTTGTCTCCGCAGGCGGTGAGGTCGGCCACGATCTCATCGGCGGACAGGCTGTTGAAGTGGGCGTGGGTGTTGGAGTGGCTCATCACCTCGTGGCCCGCGTCAAACAGGGCCTTGACGGACTCGGGGTATTTATCCACCCACTCCCCCACCACAAAGAAGGTGGCCTTGACGCCGTACTTGTCCAGGATGTCGATGAGCTGCTGGGTGTCCTCGTTGCCCCAGGCGGCGTCAAAGCTGATGGACAGCACCTTATAGTCCTTCTGTACGCAGTAGATGGGTAGCTGCCGGGTGGAGGCGGACGCCCCCACCACCGCCGGGTGGTTTACCACCCAAAACATCATCACGGCGGCCAGGGCGAAGGCCGCTCCGGCGATCACCTTCCGCCGCAGGTAAAAAACCTTGGTCTGCTTCATACCGACCCCTCCGTTGCTCAAGTGTCCCTACACCTTATGCGCCGGAAGGCGGTTTCATGTTAGCACCCGGACTTTCTTCCCAGGCACAGCTGGTACTGGTAGGGCCCCAGCGTCCCCGACGGGCAGCACGCCCTTTCGCCGGAAATCAGGTCGGAAAACTCCCCCTCCAGCCCGTCCAGCCATACCGTCTGGGCCAGGCCGGAGAAATTGAACAGGCACGCCATGGTCTCGTCCCCCGTTCGGCGGACGATGGCCAGCACGCTGTTGTTGTGGGTGTCCCAGGTAGTCACCCAGGCCCCGGGCCCGAAGCAGGGCTGTCCCGCGCGCAGCTTTTCCAACTGCCGCAGCCCGTCCCAGAGCCTCTGCTGCACCGTCCCCGGCATGGTACGCCGGGCGGCGTTGTCCCAGCTGAAGGGGGTGCGGTGGAGGTTGCGGCTGTCCTCCCGGAGGATGGGGTCGTCGTGGTAGCCGTAGCCATTGAGCTGGCCGATCTCGTCCCCGCTGGACAGCATGGGGAAGCCCGCCATGCACATAACGGCGGCATGCATCATCAGATCCCGCCGGACGCCCAGCGCAACCTGCCCCTCGTCCCCCTCGTACAGCCCCTTTTCAATGCCGCACAGGCTGGCGGTGGTGCCGCAGGTGCGGGCGTCCTGGGTGGCGGGGTTATAGTTATACCGCTCCCCCCGGGCGAAGCTGCCGGGGAAGCTGCCCTCGAAGAACTCATAGAGGTATTTCTTGTGGGCTAATGGATCTATGCCGAGGGCCCGGCCATAGTCCTCGTTGAGCCCCCAGCCAATGTCGTCGTGGCAGCGCAGGTAGTTGACAAAGCAGCAGTGGGCGGGCAGGGAGTGGAGATCGTCCAGCTGGTGCTTCAGCTGCCGCACGTCCCCCGAGGCCAGGGCGCTCCACTGGGTGGCCATGGTGGAGGCGTTGTAGAGCAGGTGGCACTCCGGCTTGTCCGCCGTGCCGAAGTAGGGGGCCAGCTCCCGGGGGGCCATCACCACCTCCCCCTTAAGAATGACGCCGGGGCACACGCACTCCGTGATGAGGCGGATCAGGCGCATGACGGTATGTACCTGGGGCAGGTTGCGGCAGGTGGTGCCCATCTCCTTCCACAGGTAGGGCACAGCGTCGATGCGCAGCACCTCCACCCCCAGGTTAGCCAGGCGGAGCATACTGTCCACCATGTCGTGGAACACTGCCGGGTTGTGATAATTGAGATCCCACTGGTAGGGGTGAAAGGAGGAGCACACATATTTCCCCATCTCCGGGACAAAGATGAAGCTGCCCGGGGCGGTCTCGGGGAACACGTCGGGGATGGTCTTTTCCATCTCCCGGGGTATGTCCGGGCTGTCAAAACAGATATAGCGGTCCTGATACTCCCGCTCCCCCGCCTTGGCCCGCATGGCCCAGTCGTGGGTGCCAGCGGTGTGGTTGATGACAAAATCCAGGCACAGGCTCATCCCCCGGCGGCGCATGGCGGCGGCCAGCCGGCTCAGTTCCTCGTTGGTGCCCAGGGTGGGGTCCACCTGGTTGAAGTCCTCCACGGCGTAGCCGCCGTCGTTGTCCGGGTGGGGCATTTTCAGCAGGGGCATCAGGTGCACATAGGTGATCCCCTGCTCCTTGAGGTAGCCCAGCTTTTCCTCCACGCCCTTGAGGCTTCCGGCGAACAGCCCCGGGTACATGGTGACCCCCAGCATTTTGCCCGCCCGGAACCACTCCGGGTCCGCCTCCCGCTTTTTGTCCAGCCGGCGCAGGCTCTCGCTGCGCCCGCCGTAGGCCCGGGCCATCATGGCCTTCAGCCCTTCCAGCATCTCCCGGTCATGGTACAGCTCCATATAAAGCCAGTCCAGCTCGTCCCGGCGGGCGGACAGGCGGCGCTCAAATCCGTTCATTCCTCCGCCTCCTCCACCGTGCAGGCCATCAGGCGGCGCACCTCGCCGGCGTCCGGCATAGAGCGCAAAGCGCCCTTCCGGGTGGTGACCAGATAGGCCGCCGTATTGGCAAAGCGGAGCATAGAGGACAGGTCACCCCGGGTAAGCCCATCCAGGCCGTGCGCCAGCACAAAGTCCAGCACGCACGCGCAGAAGGTGTCCCCCGCCCCGGTGGTCTCGATCACCCCGCCCCGCCTGCAGGCGGGGACAAACACCTGCTTGTCCTCGTAGTAGGAATAGCTGCCCTGCGCCCCGGCGGTGACGTTGAACAGCCGGATGTTGGGGAATTTCCCCCGCAGGCTGGCTGCGCCCTTATCGAAGTCCCTCTCCCCGGTCATGAACTCCAGCTCATTGTCGGCAATTTTCAGCACGTGGCACCGGGACAGTCCGTATTCAATCTGTTGTCTGGCCTCGTCCAGGCTGTCCCACAGGGGCGGGCGCAGGTTGGGGTCAAATGAGATGACCGCGCCCCCCGCCCTAGCACGCTCCACGGCCTTGACGGTGGCCCGGCGCGCGCCCTCGTGGGTCATGGACAGGGTGCCGAAGTGGAAGACGCGGCTTTGGGCGATCTCGTCCAGGGGCAGCTCATCCTCCCGGAGCATCATGTCCGCCCCGGGATTGCGGTAGAAGGAGAAGTCCCGGTCCCCATTGCCGAAGGTCTTGACAAAGGCCAGGGTGGTGCGCGTCTCCCGGTCAAACACCAGATGGTCCATGCAGATCCCCGCCGCCTCCGCCGCGTCCCGCAGCATCCGGCCGAACAGGTCGTTCCCCACCTTGCCCACAAAGGCGCACGAGCGGCCCAGCTTTTTCAGCATGGCCAGCACATTGCACGGCGCGCCCCCCGGATTGGCCTCGTATACCGGGTTCCCCTGCGGGCTTGCGCCGCTTCCAGTAAAGTCCACCAGCAGCTCGCCCAGGGCAATTACGTCAAACATCGCTCATTCCTCCTTATTCCCCGTTGGTTTTTGTGGAAATCTGTGATATGATAGGGCCATCGGACCCTTTGCGATCAGAAAGGATGTGTCCGGCCATGAAGGATTTCTCCTTCTCCGTCTTCCCCAATGAGAATTTTTTGGACCTGCGGCTGTTCCAATACGGCTGGGAACAGTGCGCGCCGCTGCACTCCTTCGGCCCCTTTGTGCGCAACAACTTTCTGCTCCACTATGTCATCTCCGGCCGGGGACAGCTGGACGCCACCGGCCCGGACGGGGTAAACCGGCGCTATGTCCTGGGCCCCGACCAGGGCTTTCTCATCTGCCCCGGCCTGGTAAACACGTACTTTGCGGACAAGAAGGACCCCTGGAAATATGTCTGGCTGGAGTTCGGGGGGCTGCGGGCGGAGGAATCCCTGGGCGCGGCGGGCCTGGGCCCCCTCCAGCCCATCTACCAGCCCGGCACGCCGGAGCAGGGCCGGCTGGTGCGGGACGCCATGCTGTACATCGCCGCCCACTCCCAGGCGTCTACCCTGCACCTCATCGGGCACCTGTACCTGTTTTTAGACGGGCTCATCCAGTCCTCCTCCACCCGGCGGGAGGCCGCCGGTCCCCGGCTCCAGGATTTCTACATCCAGGAGGCGGTGACCTTCATGGAGCACAACTACCGGCGGGAGCTGACGGTGGAGGAGATTGCCGACGTGTGCAAGCTCAACCGCAGCTATTTCAGCAAGCTGTTCAAGGAGAGCATGGGCTGCCCGCCCCAGGAGTTTCTCATCCGGCTGCGGCTGTCCAAGGCGGCGGAACGGCTCAAAGGCACCCGCGCCTCCATTGGGGACATCTCCGCCGCCTGCGGCTACCCAAACCAGCTCCACTTCTCCCGGGCGTTCAAAAAGCGGTACGGCGTGTCCCCCCGGGAGTGGCGGATGCAGAGCAAGGGCGGCCGGCCCGGCGGCCCGCTTTAAGCCAGGGCTTCCCCCACAGGGGGAAGCCCTTTTTTGTCATTCCGCCTGCAGGTAGAGCTGCATGGACTGGTAGTCCCCCGTGGGCATGGGCAGGGGGAAGCCCGCGGCCATCAGCACGTCGCCGGGCCACGTCTCCCCGCCGTCCACCCGGTATTGGGCGTCCGGGTCCAGCCCCCTGAGCCGGACGGTGCGGAAGGGGGAGGCGGCGCGGTTGGCGTGGGTCACCAGGGACACCAGCGCCTCCCGCCGGTCGGGGGATACCTGCTGCCAGGCGGTGAAGGGGTCATGGAAGGGGTCGCTGAGCCGGTAATAGTCCCCCCGCTGGATGAGCTCGTAGTGCTCCTTGAAGAAGGCCACCTGCCGCTTGATGGTCTGCTTTTCCTCCGCCGTGGTGTGGTTCAGATCCATCTCATAGCCGAAGGTGCCCGCCATGGCCACCACGCCGCGGGTTTCCATGGATACGCTGCGGCCCGTCTGGGCGTTGGGGACGGCGGATACATGGGCCCCCATGGTGGAGACGGGGTAGCAGAAGGAGGTGCCGTACTGGATGGCCAGGCGGTCGATGGCGTCGGTGTTGTCGCTGCACCAGAACTGGGGGACATAATACAGCATACCGGCGTCAAACCGCCCGCCGCCGCCGGTACAGCCCTCGATGAGTATGCCGGGGAAGTCCCGGCGCATCCGCTCCAGGATATCGTACACCCCCAGCACAAAGCGGTGGAACAGTTCGCCCTGGCGGCCCGCGGGCAGGGCGGAGGACCACACGTCGGTGAGGCTGCGGTTCATGTCCCACTTCACATAGGTGATTTCGGCGCTTTCCAGCACCTGCTTGATGGCGCCGTACACATGGTCCCGCACTTCCTTGCGGGAGAAGTCCAGCACCAGCTGGCTCCGGCCCCGGGCAAAGGGGCGGTTGGGGGCCTCCAGCACCCAGTCCGGGTGGGCATTGTAGAGGGCGCTGTCCTCGCTGACCATCTCCGGCTCGATCCAGATGCCGAAGGACATGCCCAGATCACGGATGCGGGGCACCAGCGCCCCCAGCCCGCCGGGCAGCTTGCTCTCGTTCACCGTCCAGTCCCCCAGCCCGCCGAAATCGCTGTCCCGGGTGCCGAACCAGCCGTCGTCCATGACGAACAGCTCAATGCCCAGGGGGGCGGCGGCCCGGGCGATGCTCACCAGCTTTTCCGCGTCGAAGCCGAACTCGGTGGCCTCCCAGTTGTTGATGAGCACCGGGCGGCGCTTCCCCTCCAGGGGGTCGTGGATCAGGTTTTCCCGGATGGCCCGGTGGAAGCTGCGGCTCATCTGCCCGAAGCCGCAGGGGGAGCATACCAGCGCCGCCTCCGGCGCGGTGAAGCACTCCCCGGGGGCCAGGGCATAGCAGAAGTGGTAGGGGTTGATCCCCAGCAGCAGCCGGTTGTTTTCCAGGTGGGTGCGCTCCGCCGCGGCCAGGAAGTTCCCGCTGTACACCAGCATGGCCCCGTAGCAGGTCCCGCAGTCCTCACTGGCGTTGTGGTCGCACAGGATGACGAAGGGGTTGTGGTGGTGGCTGGAGGTGCCCCGCACGCTCTCCACGCTCTGCACGCCCTGGCGCAGGGGGGAGCGGCTCAGTCCCCGCTCCTGGGCGTGGCAGCCGTCGAAGGTGATGAAGTCCAGATCCCCCCGCTGGAAGTCCAGGCACAAAGAGGCGCACCGGCGCAGCTGGACGGCCTGCCCCCCCTCGTTGACCACCTGCACCGCCCGGGTGATGAGGTCGCAGCGCTCCAGTACGCCGTAGTACAGCTTTACCGACATTTTGCAGGTGGAGTCGGTGAGGTGGATCACCAGGGTCTCCCACTCGTCCCCGCCGAAAAAGGCGGGCAGGCCGGGCAGGGCGTATTTCCCCTTTTTCAGCTCAAAGCCGGTGTAGCGCAGGTCGGCCAGCCGGCTTCCGTCCGCCGGTTCAAACTCGATGGAGGGCAGGCGGAAATCGCCCACGCCGCAGGTGGAGTACTCCTGGGGCAGGGTGTCCAGGGAATAGTCCCGCCGGTGGCCCGCCTCGTTGGGGTTGGGGGACGCGCCCCGGTCCGCGAACTGGATGAGCCGGGACAGGTCTCCGCCCCGGAGCCTGGGGCCGTAGTAGGTGTGGAGCAGCACCCGGTACTGGTCCGCCTTCATCTGGTAGGTGGTGTTCCGGGTGTGCAGGGTGAAGAGTTTGTTTTCCTGATCGAGTACGATCATAGGGATACCCCCCTAGTAAAGTATTTCGCAGTGATTGTACGGGATTTTTCACCGGGAGGCAAGGGGGAATCGGAAAAATATCGCACAAATCCGCACCCCGTCCCGGCGGGAAAATTAGAGGTTGGTTAGAGAGACAGCCCCGGACGTTTGAACGGCCGGGG
>OFFE01002053.1_pt1 | contig 12786 bp, 9 predicted proteins | sample 1521371 | NCBI WGS metagenome assembly OFFE01 (sample SAMEA3504131, study PRJEB24116) | mouse gut metagenome | biome: mouse gut; feature: mouse-associated habitat; material: faeces | place: Denmark | collected 2011 | reverse complement strand
CTTCCCTTCTATTTTACCATACTTTCCGGGCGGGGGGGATTAAATCAGTGGTTCCTTAGAAATAATTTTACGTATCCAGTATCAGAGGGACGTCAGTCACCATTTTGCAGGTAATTCATAACCTGTTCCCGGTCCATTCCAGCAATTCCCAATTCTTCCATCGTGCGTGCTTCCTGATAAAAATTGCGGCCCGAAACAGCGCAGAGTACGTCGGCCAGTGCAGTATGGACTGTGTGGGGAAAACCTAACTGCTCCAAGAATGCGGCGCAGGGAATCAGACCATAGGGAACATCCTCTGTGACATAGCGGTAATCCATGGTTTTTGGCATGGGGCTGTAGGCGAAGTGGGGCAGTGAGTGTTGGAGTTCCGATACGGTGTCCCCTACCGCTCCCTGGTGCCCATACCAATCCTTGATAATTTGTACCAATGAGATCACGTTCATCCCATCCAATACGTTTAGGGACTGACGTTCTGCGTTCAGAGCATCCAGAAGATTATCCAGAGAGGGAGCGGTGACACACTCCCGGTAGAACAGCCGATCCTCCTGATTGTCGATACAGGCAGCGTTGAGAAGCATTAAAGAGGTGTGCAGCGTTGTATTGATGTTACACAGACCGGTCTCAATCACGTTGTTGTAATGGGTAATGTAAGGATACAAGGTCTGCAGCCGCTGATAAGCCGGCTCGCTTCCCAGGCTGGGGAACAGGGCCACCCCCAGACCGTGTTTGTAGCCCCGGACCCACACTGAGGAGGGCGACTTCTTCCGGCAGGCATACATCATACAGGCAAACTCAGCGAACCAGACCTTGGCAGAATTCCCTGATTTCTTCAAAATTTGGTGAAAATACAGCGCACCTCCAAAGTTTGCCGGGCAGAGAGCCACAATCTGACCATCCCGCAGGTAAGGGGCACAGAGTCCTGCGATGGTGTTCATAGAGTAGGAGGGAACAATAACCAAAATAATTTCAGACTCGGACAGGGCCTCCTGGATGTCCGTTGTGATCTTATAAAGCTTGGCAAAGCCGCCCTCCAGCCCGTTGCCGGGAAACGCCTCCATCTCGATGCCGCCGCGCTGAATGACCTCAGACAACCCATCCACAAAACGCGGCAGTTCAAACAGAGTGACCTGGCTTCCGCGGAGCGTCAAATCAGCGGCAGCCGCAAAGGCCCCGTTTCCTCCGCCGATAATTGTTACTTTTTCCATACTATAATGTACCCCTTTCATATAATTTTAATAGTTATGCAGATACAACGCATTTTTAACCGTTATCTGATGTGGGTTGGCGCACCTTTTTGGCTTGCAGGATATAGAGGAGCAAAATCACACCTGCGGATGCTGCAATCAAGATGCCCCGCACTGCCAGATGAATGCCATTGAACATGGAACAGTAGAGCATCAAAAATACAGCCAGGCCGCTCAGCCGGGTGACATTGTTCAGTTCCCCCATAAAATATTTCTCTGTAAAAGTCCCCAGGAAGTAGATGGCTACGATGGCAATGACGGCGATCATGCACTGCTCCCACCACGTTCCATTGATCAGCTGGGAGTAGACAAAGAGGACGGGGACGTAGTAGAAGGTAAATCCCAGTTTGAGGGCGGTAAACCCTGTTTTCATGGGGGCGGCGCCTGCAATTCCGGCGGCCGCGAAGGCGGTCATACATACCGGGGGAGTGATGGTGGCCAGCTGGGTAAACCAGAAGATGGTCAAATGGGCAACCAGCATGGGGACGCCCAGTTCCACCATAGCGGGGGCACTCAGGGTGGCCAAGATGATATAGGATGTGGAGATTGGCAGTCCCATTCCTAACAGATAGCCAATGGCCCCCACCAAAATTAGGGTAATCCACAGCTTGCCCTGGGAAAAGCTAAGAATAATAGCGGTCGTTTTCATCATCAATCCGGTGACATTGATCATAGACACAATCAACGACGCACAGAAGATGACCCCTGCAATGGACATCAGTCCTTTGGCGCAGTCCTCCATTGCCAGAAAAATACGGCGGATGCTGATGCGGGTATCTTTTCGCACATTAGCAATCAAGAGGATCAGCAGTGTACAACTGACACCGCTGCGGAAGGGGGTGTATCCCATCACCAGCAGTCCCACCAGAAGAAGGATAGGCAGGAAAAAGATTCCGCCGGCCCGCATCGTTTTAGCCAGAGGGGGAATCTTTGACGCCGGCAGTCCGTTTAGGTTATGTTTCCGTGCCATCAGGTCCACCAGAAAGTAGATTGCAATATAGAACAAAAAGGCGGGAATGATGGATTGAAAGCAGACCGTGCTGTAGGGAACGCCAACCGTCTCAGCCAGGATAAAGGCCCCAGTCCCCATAATGGGGGGCATGATCTGCCCACCTGTGGAGGCGCAGGTCTCAATGGCGGCGGCCTCCTCCGGAGAGTACCCGATCTTTTTCATCATGGGAATGGTCAGTGTTCCGGTGGTGACCACGTTGGCAATAGAACTGCCCGAGATGGAACCCATGGCCGCGGAACTGATCACCGCCACCTTGGCCGGTCCGCCCCGCCGTTTTCCGGCGGCGGAGATGCAGATGTCCATGAAGAATTTGTCGGCGCCGGAGTAAGTTAAAAATACACCAAAGGCCAGGAAACCAAACAGGAGACTGGAGGCCATCCCGGTGAGGGAACCGAACATCCCCTCCGTGGTCAGATAGACCTGCTCCACGAATTTTCGGAGCGTGATCCCCTTAAACCGAAACATGGCAGGACAGTAGGGCCCCAGAAAAGCATAGGCGATAAATATACCGCAGATCACCGTAATGGACAGCCCCAGGGTACGCCGGCCCGCCTCTAAGATCATCAGCACCAAAGCAATGGCTACAAAATAGTCCAACGGCTTCACTTCAGAGGCAAAGGGGATTCTGGTGAGAAAGCGGGTATTATTGGACAGGGTCCAGTATAGAGCAAAGAAACTGACAGCGATCATAACCCAGTCGTACACTGGCACCTTGTCCCGATCGAATTTTGTCTTCTTTGAGGTGGGATACCATAAGAACGTGAGTACCAGCATGGAACAGATCAGAATACCACGCTGGATCATGGGCAGAAATACCCCGGCAAAGGCTGTATAGAAGACGATTAAAGTGGTAGACACAGCCACACCAAAAGCTAGATAACGCGGAAAACCATGGAGTTGCCGGTATTTTCCTGTAGCCTGTTCTTTGATCTCCTCTGAGACCTCCGCCTGCTCAAATCCCTCGAACGCAAACTTAGCATCAACCGGATCTTGTTGGGATGCGGGAACAGTTTTTTTCTCGTTTTCCATGTATTCAACTCCTTCTGCGCACATCCTCCCTCCTGCCGAATGATGCACACTTCGGCAGGAGGAACGAAAAGACACCATAGAAATGGACTTACATCAATCCAATCTCCTGATAGTATTTCACAGCACCTGGGTGCAAATCAATGGCACAGCCCTCGTGCATTGTCTCGGGGGAGAACTCACCGAAGGAACTGTGGACGCCCAAGAAATACTCCTTATTCTCATGGAGAGACTTGGTGAAGTTATAGACGATGTCCTCGTCGGTGTCCTCGGTGCAGAAAAACACTATGGGCAGGCCGATGGTCAAAATATCCTCATCCTGTCCCTCATAACTTCCGGCCTTGATGGTGTAAGCAGAGAAACCATATTTCTCCTCAAGAGAGGACACAATATCTTCATCCAGACTAAACAGCTTCCCGTCGGTACGGGTAACCAGCGCCTCGGTCACAGTGGAGGCGGGTACGTTGAGCATGGGAAACTGAATATCGATATGCCGGTCACTCCATGCGTCGGCAATACTGGCGCCGTCCGCATAGTAAGTGCTGGCCCCCCAGGAACTGATGTCGTCCGCATTTTCAATGCCGTACTCTTTTAAAATCATAGAAATGATATAGGTACTGGCATTGCCCACCGGGTAGAGCCCCAGGGTTCCCTTCACCTTGTTGTTCACAAAATCACCAAAGGTCTTGATATCTAAGGTGGTGAGGGGCTGAATAACCGTGGGCTGGAGCGCGGCGATGGATCTCAGATTGGTATAGGCGGTTTCGTAAGGGGCATTGCCGTTGACTGCGGCAATCAGGAAGGGACCATAACTCATCCCAATGTCAGATTCTCCGGCGGCAATAACGGGCACGTCGCCGATAGAGCCTGGACCAGGGGCGCAGGTCATGGGGAAGCCGTCATAGAGGTCGTTAAACTTGTCAGCCACACCGGCACCAATGGTATACCAAGATCCGGTAGCGGAACCAGAGAGCAATTCCAAATCATTGATTTTAGGCAAGGAACCGGAGTTCTGACTGGACCCGCCCGCAGAATTGGCAGGGGGAGCAGGGGTGGAACTGGTCCCGCTGGGTGCGGGGGCAGTTCCACAGGCGGCAAGGGAACACATTATGGCCATAACCAGCGTCAAAGTAAGCAGTCTCTTTTTCATAATATACCTCCTCATAAAATGTCTGTGTGGCTGCTCCTTGCAGCCTGCTATATTATCAAGCACATTTCATGCCAAAATATCCGTTTTTATCACAAATATTAGTCCTCTATTTTATGCGGCAAATCTCTATTTAGTTATCAATTTAGCACACGAAATAGATTGCTTTTTTGTCAGTGCAAATTTTGAAGATTACGTCCTTACAAATTTCTGTTTAATTTTTTGGAAATTGTAAATTTTTATTTACAACTTTCTGCTGCCGACTTATACTTATAAGGTAAGATGCACCATTCTTTGCCTGGCACGGGAAAAGAGGAGGACCATAATGAAAACAATTGCGGTAGTCGGTTCCGGACACTTTGAGGGCTATGTCCACCAGATACGCAGCAATGCTACGTTTCCAGAGATCCATCTAATTTTTATCGACGACTATTACCAGCTGCCAGAGGCAGAACGTATCGAACGAATGCGGGAAGCACTGGAGCAATCTAAACCAGACGCAATGGTTTTAGGTCCCTACGACCACAAGAATCTGATGCCTTATACCAATCTTCCCTGCTATGTGGTCCACCCTACTATTCAAGATTTTTTGCTGCTTCACCCCTACATTCAAGATTACGAAAGAACTGCTGTGGTCCTGTCCAAGCGGGATGTGATTGATCTGCCCGCTTTGGAAGGCTGCCTCAACATCCGGTATAACCTGTTCTCCTACCGCAGTCAGGCAGAAATCCCCGGCATTGTCCAGGATTTAAAAAAGCAGGGGTTCCATGCGGTAGTATCCAACGCCAGCGTAGTGGACTTGGCCCAGCAGGAGGGAATGGACGGTTTTTACTACTTTAACTGCAAGACGATTGAGTATGGGATTCAAAACGTACTTCAAGTGATTGAAAATTTGGAGCAGGAACAGCGGTACATTTATGAAGTCCGCTCTATTTTAGATAACGCCTCCTGCGGGGCCATCTATTTCAGCGGGACCAGTCCAGTTGTCAGCTTTATCAACCAGACCGCGTTGAATATTCTCCGGCGAAAAAGCGGGGATTTTATCCGGCAGCCGCTGGCCCGTAATTTTCCCAAAAACATTCAAGAGATGATTTTAGGCTGTTATGAACCAGTAAACAATGTGCAGTTTTCGCTGTGCGGTGTGGATATCATCGCAAATATTGTGCCCATTGAAGCGGTGGAGCGAACAAAAAATATCTGTATTCTATTTGAAAAAACTGACAATATTTTAAAACGGGAGTCTCTTATCCGCCAGGGGCTGCGTCGCCGGAGTTTCAACACCCGATATACTTTTCAAGATATCAAAGGCAAAAGCGCCGCTCTTCAAAATGCCATTGCCCAGGCCAAGCGCTTTGCGGAGACAGACTCCACCATCTTCATTCACGCAGAGACTGGAGCAGGCAAAGAAGTGTTTGCCCAGAGCATCCACAACCACAGCACAAGACGGGAGTACCCTTTTATTGCCATTAACTGTGCCTCTATCCCCGACACGCTGATTGAAAGCGAACTGTTTGGCTATACCTCCGGTTCCTTCACTGGAGCAAGCAACAAAGGGAAACAGGGGCTGGTTGAATTGGCAAACCACGGAACTGTCTTTCTGGACGACGTGGACGGCCTGTCCTACAGCTTTCAGTCCAAATTACTGAGGGTTATCCAGGAACGGGAGATTATCCGTATCGGAGGAGACGCCTCTATCCCGGTAGATGTGCGATTCATCGTAGCTACAAATCGGGATCTTCGCCGGATGGTGGAAGAGGGAAAGTTCCGAAACGATCTGTATTTCCGCATCAATGTACTCAACTTGAAGATTCCGCCGCTGCGTACCCGCCCCGAAGATATTCCCGAGTTATACCGGCACTATCTGGGCATTTACGATTTTGACCTGTATGAAAAGATCAAAGACAATATCCCGGAAATTTTCCAGGCAGCATTTTCCTATTCATACCCAGGCAATGTGCGGGAATTGATCAATGTGGTAGAACGGTTTAAGTCTCTGGCGGAACCTAACCGGGTTGGAGACCTGGAGTATCTTCGTGGATTGGTAGAGGAGTGCCTGGACATTCAGACGGCAGAATTTCCAATTGAAGAAGATATCCTCCAATTGACTGTCAGTGGAAATTATGGGGAGGATATACGCCAGGCGGAGGGGAAAATTCTCCAATGCTACTTGGAACGTTCTAATGGAAATATGTCCCAGCTGGCAAAGCAGCTGAATATCAGCCGTGCTACCCTTTATCACAAACTCCGTAACTTGGATATTACCCAGTCATAACTGACAGCAGCCCCGCCAGGGCTATAAAAAACTGGCGGGGCTGTTTGGGCGCACTGCGCCCTTTTTTCCAATAAATGTATGAAAACGTCCCACTCGGGAGATTATCCGTAAAGAAGCCAGACCAAACAACTGTGTAAGTCAGCCGAATGTGATTGAGTTGTAGGGAAATTCAACCTTTGGAGGATTTACATAATGGATAAGCGCATTTTCAATGAAAGTAATGGCCTTTGGTACGAACTGGCGGGGGACTATTACCTGCCCTGTTTGAAACTCCCCGAAGAAGAACAGCGTCCTGCGGGTATATGGGGCCAGCGCAGGTGGCAGTATCTTCGGAAACACAGAAAGGCTCTTTACAACGCCTTGCTACTCGGCGGGAAGCTGGATAGCCACCTGGCCGTCATCAATCGGCAGGCGGAAGATATGTTTTCTCAGCTTGTGGATCAGATGGCAGAACGAGAGGGCATTACGGAGCAGCTTAAAGCAGATAGCCAAATGGAATGGGTAAGCCGTATGAACAACATTAGGGGATGTGCGGAAGAAATTGTAAATACAGAAATTATCTATATGTAACAGTTTGGGAAATGGAAAGCACAGCGGGGTGCTAAACAAAAGGCACAGGCATAACAAAGGGCGTGAACACCTTCAACGATGTTCACGCCTGTACTTATTTTCGTCCCCCGGATAACGCCAACAAATGCCCCGGCATTTGAATCCGATGTTGCGCCGGAATGGCGGGGTCATGCGTACCCCACAAGGCCAGGGCGAAATCCACACCGGCGGCGTGGGCACACCGACTGTCATACATGCTGTTACCCACATAGAGTACCTTTTCCCGATGGGCGCCGGACAACTCCATGTACTTCAAGAGCGGGGCCGGACTTGGTTTGTACTCCACGGTATCTTCGGCGCACACTACGGTTTGAAACCAACTGCCAATGCCGAATCGGTGAAAATCATGAGCAAATTATTCCCTGGTTTTGGATGTGACGATACCCAATACCAGCCCCTGCTCCCGCAGTTTTTTCAGTGCCCCCGCCACTCCGTCAAACAGGGAAACAGAATTATCATACCTGTGCATTTTCTCATTCCATAGTGATAAAGCGGCAGGAGCATCGTCAACACCAAGCCGTTCCAACGCATCCGCCCCGGTGATGCCCAGCGCAAAGGTGAGCGCCTGTTCCTCGTAATGTCTGCCCGTCAACTCCTCCAGGGTGTCGCGCAGAGAAGGCAGAATGGCCCTTTCAGTGTCAAGCAAGGTTCCATCCAAATCAAACACAATATATTTGTATTGCATATTGTTCCCTCTGTATTCACTTACAGGCTCAGCGCGATAATACCTAAAAGGGCGGCAATAATGCCAACTATGGTATGCTTGTAAATTTTTTCATGCAGATGTATGGCACTGAGCAGAATCAAAAGCACCAGGATTGCGCTGTTTTGGACAGGGTATAGGATTGATGCGCTTATATAGGCTAATAGGATCATTAAAAGGTTCATTGCCGCAGTTAATGCGGCACCGCTCGCTAAAGCATAGCACCAGCTTTTTGGCGTCAGGTGGAACGCGGTTTTTACATCAGCCTTGCATCCAATAAACAGGTAAACCAAAGACATTATGGCCAGGCCGGGGCCTGGCCCAAGACTTCTACCCGGTCATATGTACTCCCAGTTTGGAGTGCGGCCAGATAATTAGACATCTCGCTGTTGATCTGTGCCACCGCCGTGGATGGCGCTACCGTGTCCGGGGAACTGCTGTCCGCAAAGAAGATGCCGAAAGGAGAGGCTATCAGCACCCCAACCAGGCACAGCACCAGAATAACCGATACCACCATGCTGCCCCCTGTGGCCAGGGCGGCGGCCAGCGTCCGAGCGGCCCTGACGGTCGCACAGAGGGCCGCTACGCCGGCCTTTGCCGCGCCCCTGGCGGTAACCGCCGGGGGCTTTCGGATGGCATGTAGGGCTTGGACGGCCCACTGGGTGGCCTTAACGGCGGCTTGGGTGGTCGTGGTCGTGTGCTGCGCAGTTTTCATCGTTCGCTGGATCGTTTTTGCTGCCTGATGTGCGGTCTTGATGGCCTTTCCAGATGAGTGCTCCGCAGTCTTAATGGTCTGTTTGGCGGCGCGATCAACAGGTTTTCTCCCGGAACGTACCGTTTTGATGATTTTTTGTCCACCAGCGTACCCATGCCGCACCGGAACACGAGGAGTGGCTTCCCCACCGTTCTCGATCTGCGGGATGGCCCCGGCCTCTATCCGCTGGGTCTCCGCTCGTTTTATGGCCGCAGCCCGCCCCTGCTCTCGAATGAACTCCTGTTCGCCCTGCACAAGTGCTTGGAGCGGCTCCGGTGTGGAGACGGGTTGACTCTGGATATAGGCATTCCTGGTCTTAATGGACAGCCGGTTAGCCGATTGGCCACTACCACCATGACCAGAAGGAGGCTCCGCCGTAGTACGGCCAATGGGCGCACCAGGGGCAACGTCTCTCGTTTTGATCTTCGGCGATTCCGACCTCACCCGTGGGGCGGGTTCTACATCCGCAGGAATGTCACAGACGGCGGTTTCCTTCGTCCTGACCTGCGGTGGCTCCGATCCGGCCTGTGGGGCAGGCAACACATCCGGGCGGGGAGTACGAACAGCGGATTCTCTGGTTTTGATCTGCGTCTGCCGCATCCTCTCCCCAGGAGACAGCCTCGCCCTGCCGCTTTCAGACGGTTCAGCGCCGGTGCTACCCTCCCTGGCGGAAACAGCTTCCTGCGTCTTGATTCGTGGCCGCTCCTGTGTGGTTGGATCATGGGGCGAGGGCGGATCTGCCGGGAACTCTGAGGATCGTCCTGCTTGGGGCTTTGAGGGTGGCTCTGCGGAAGACTCCAAAGGTGCGGGCGAATCAGGGGTGTGCGGTTCCTCGTCCGGCAGTCGATCCCTGGCGGACTTTCTTTTCTTTAGCAGAGCCTCCACTCCGCGCCGTGCCTGATATGCCCCACGGGCGGCGGTATCCTCGATCCTGTCGCCGCCGTAGTCGCTGGCCTGTCCCCGCTGGGCAGTCTCCCGGAGTTGGCCGCGCAGGCGCTCCGTTCCGTCATCCAGCCCGCGGCGGATAAGTTCTTTGGGCGCTGCCTTGACTTTTTCCTTTAATTTACCTTTCTTTGTGTGCTTTTCTTTGATTTTTTCGATAATTTATCACCTCACTTTGCTTTCTTTGGCATTTTATGTTACACTGTCCCTCGAAGGAGGGATCGTTTATGGAACAGATTCACAGATGCGAATGGGCAGGCCCTGACCAGATATATATTGACTATCACGATAACGAGTGGGGCAAACCGCTCCACGATGATAATAGATTGTTTGAAATGCTGATTCTGGAGGGGATGCAGGCCGGGTTGGCGTGGATCACGGTGCTGAAAAAGCGGGAAACCTTTCGTGCCGCCTTTGACAATTTTGATCCTCAAAAGGTTGCATTTTATGATGACGCAAAGGTTGAGAAGCTTATGGCAAATGCGGGAATCATACGAAACCGGGGAAAAATAAACGCCGCCATCGGCAATGCGAAAGCATTCCTTGAGATACAGCAGGAGCATGGCAGTTTTGATGCGTTTATCTGGGCCTATGTCGATCACACACCGATTATCAACGCACCACACAGCCTGTCGGATATTCCAGCGTCCACCCCACTCTCTGACAGGATCAGCAAGGACTTAAAAAAGAGAGGATTCAAGTTCGTGGGGTCAACCATCATCTACGCATTTATGCAAGCTGTGGGGATGGTGGATGACCACATGGTGTGGTGTCCCTGGCACACGAATAACAGATAATAGAAGGTAATCTTTATCTGGCGTTTGCTTCACTGAGTTTGGTAGTCATCAGCCGGTAGAGCCGGTTTTTAGGAAAGTTGTCCATAAACGGCACGATGGCGCTGCCGCACTTGATGAGACCTCGTCCAAAATCCACGTTGGTGATGTAGCTCAGTTGGTTGTCCGAGATATTCAGCAGCCGCGCCAGCTCCGCCCGGTCGGTGGCCGCCTGGTTCAGCATGACCAGGAATTCGCTGTTGGCCAGCATGGTCCGGGCGGTATGGGACTGGAGCAAATCTTCCACATTCTGGGTGGCACCTGTACACAGTGCCCCGTACTTTCTCACCCGTTTCCACAAAGTAAAGAGAAAATTTGCGCTGTATTCATGCTGGAAAAGGATATAAATCTCGTCAATATAGACCCATGTGTTCCTGCCCAGTGCCCGGTTGCGGATGACCCGGTTGAATACGCTGTCCAGCACTACCAGCATACCAACGGGAAGGAGCTGCTTGCCCAGATCCCGGATGTCGTAGCAGAGGATTCTGGCGTCCGTGTCCACGTTGGTGGGCTTGGCGAAGGTGTTGAGGCTGCCCTCGGTGAACAGCTCGATTGCCAGTGCCACATCCCGCGCCTCCGGCTCAGACTGGCGGAGCAGTTCGGCGTGGAAGTCCTGGAGGGTGGGGGCTTTGCCCTGGTAGCCGCCCTTGATGTAGCTGTGGTAGACGCTGGCGGTGCAGCGGTCGATGATGGATTTTTCCTTTGCGGACAGCATCCGGTCCCCCATGAGCTGCTCACACAGGGACAGCAAAAACTCAGACTTCAGCACCACCGGGTTCTCCCCATCGCCATACCCTTGCTCCATGTCCATGGCGTTGATGTGGTTGGGGGAGGTAGCGGAGATATTCACCACTTCGCCGCCCAGCCCTTCGATGAGGGGCCGGTACTCCGATTCGGGATCTATGACGATGATGTCATCCTCCGTAGAGAGGGCCAGATTGACCATCTCCCGCTTGGCGGTGAAGGACTTGCCGGAGCCAGACACGCCGAGGACGAAGCCGTTGCCGTTGAGCAGCTCCTTCCGATTGGCGATGATGAGGTTCTTGCTGATGACGTTTTGCCCGTAATACACCCCGCCCTGGTCCCGCACCTCCTGGGCCTTGAAGGGCATGAGGACGGCCAGGGCCTCGGTGGTCAGGGTGCGCAGGGCGTCGATCCGCCGCAGGCCCAGGGGCAGGGCGGTCACCAGCCCGTCCGCCTGTTGCCAGTTCAGGGTAGAGAGCTGGCACAGGTGCTTCCGGGCGGCGGACTGGAGGGCGTCCGTGTCGCTGTCCAGCTCATCCTTGCTGTCCGCCAGATGCACCAGGGTCACCACCGCGAACATCATCCGCTGGTCACGGGTAGTGAGATCGTCCAGCATTTCCCTTGTCTCTTTTCTCTGCTGCTCCAGGTCGTAGGGGACAACAGCGGAGAAATTGTTGTTGCTGTTCTGCCGGCGCTGCCAGTTGGTGACGTTGGTTTCGACACCGAGGAGCCGGTTCTGCATCTCCCGGACAGCCTCATCGGTGGGGACGGGGATCACGTCAATGGACAGCATCATGGTGCGGTTGAGGGCCGTCAGTTCGGAGATCATGCTGTCCTTGATGTAGCTGGCGTACTCCTTGAGGAATAGCACCCGGCCATATTTGCCGCCCATGACGAAGTAGTCCTTCCTGAACTCCAGGCTGTCCGGGCAGATGGAGTCCTTGAAGCTGTGGCCCTTCCGCATCAGGTCCCGGAGGTCCACATGGAACTCCGTCTCCTCGCCGGTGCGGTAGAAGTCGTGCAGCACCCGCAGGCGCTCCACCGCGTCCAGTTCCTCGCTGCGGGCGTCCAGGTGGCTCAGGCGGGTGGTCACGTCCGCCGTCACCCGGTCGAAGAAAGTACGGGCCTCCTCGATATTTTTGCGGTGAACGGACAGGGTGATGTACCGCTCCTGCACTACGCTGTTGGAGGAATCCGTCACCTTGTCCATGAGCATGGCGTTGTACTCCGCCCGGTAGCCGTCCAGGTAATCGTCCTGCCTGGGCAGCAGGATCTTCTGCTCGAAGTCCTGGCGGTTGAGCCGCTTGTTGTTGATGGTGAGCTTGGTGGTAGAGCCGGTATCCAGGGCGTTCAGCAGCTCCGAGTAGCCCAGAAACATGGACGTTTTGTCCTCTTTCGAAGCGATGGCGTAGTTGATGTCCGAGAAGCGGATGGTCTTGGAGAACTTGCTCCCGAACTGAAAAATCCCATCCGGCCAGAGGCGGCGGATGGGGATGGCGT
>OFFE01002046.1_pt1 | contig 12812 bp, 10 predicted proteins | sample 1521371 | NCBI WGS metagenome assembly OFFE01 (sample SAMEA3504131, study PRJEB24116) | mouse gut metagenome | biome: mouse gut; feature: mouse-associated habitat; material: faeces | place: Denmark | collected 2011 | reverse complement strand
GTCTTGCAAAGCAGATAGGAGAGGACGCGTTTGCCCATGCTGATTTGGACCGGTTAAAGAGACTGAACCAAGAGCTTTACTGTGATGTGGCGGGAAATGCCTATGCAGAAAGCTATGCCTGCCCGGAGACGGCCGCAGAGAGGCTTGGAGAGGGCTATGGACAGCTTTTAAGCTTTTTGTATACGGAGATCCGGGGGATGATTGTCTGGGCTTATGAGCAGCGATATACGGATTTGACCGTAGTGACGGAGCTGTTTATTGAGATCTACAATGCCTTTGAAGAGGGTGTCCCGGAGCTTTCGGTACTGAAGGAGATTGTATACTGGTATATCAGCGATTACTGCGATGTCTGGATTCCGGATCGCGTGCGGGAACAGCTGGATCCGGAGCTTTCCTTTGCCAGAGACATTATCTGCAAGGCTGATTTGTCGGATGTGCGTTACCTATACGCTTTCGGAGAGTATATTACGGAAAATGAGCTGGAAATGAGCCGTTTTCTCTCAAAGTTGCCGGAGGAAGAGATTGAGGCTATGGCTTCCACCTTTACGGAGGGCTATCGGATGGGCTTTGTGAATGCGGGCATTGACCTCAGCCGGAAAAAGACGGTTAATATCCGTTATTCTCTGGGCTTTGAGCGGATGGTCCGGGCAGCAATCGAGCAGTTTGCAAAAATGGGTCTGGAGAGCATTATTTACAGGGAGGCCAGGCACAGCATCAACCGGAGGGCTCAGGGAAATCCCGGTTATGGGAGCACGTCATTTTCCAAGCAGTATTTCTTTGATCACAGGGAGGACAGCGCCCTTTATCTGGATAGCAGGCTGGTGGAGCGCAGGCTGTCCGTCTTAAAGGCTGCTTATGAGGAATATAAGGAGCTGGCAGCCGTTCATGCGGGGCCGGCAGTCATAGAGATCTTCGGCGAGCAGCCATTTCTGCCCGGGAGCTCTCCCGCTGCCTTAAAGCTCAGCAAAAAGCAGCAGGAGCTGAATGTCCGTTACGGCAGCGCAAGCGGGCAGATTGTCAATACGTATATACCGGGGGATGAGCGCAGCTTTACCATCATCGCCTATCCCATTCCCGAGATTGGAGAGCAGTTCCCTGAGATTTTCGCGGAGACGGTGAAGCTCAATACGCTGGACTATCATCTTTACCAGGAGCTTCAGCAGAAGCTGATTGATGCCCTGGATCAGGGAGAGGCCGTTTATATTGAGGGAATGGGGAGCAACCGGACAGCCCTCACTGTATGCCTTGGATCTCTTACGGATCCGAAGAAGGAAACGCTTTTTGAAAATTGCGTGGCGGATGTGAACATTCCTGTGGGAGAGGTATTCACATCTCCCAGGCTTACGGGGACTAACGGAATTCTCCATGTGAGCGAGGTCTATCTGAATGAGCTGAAATATCTGGATCTGGAGCTTCGGTTTGAGGACGGCAGGATAACGGACTACAGTTGCAGGAATTTTGCTTCCCGGGAGGAAAACAGGGCTTACATCAAGACAAATATTTTGTTTAATCATGAAACGCTTCCCCTTGGGGAATTTGCAATCGGCACCAACACCACAGCCTACATGGCGGCAAAAAAATATGACATTGGTCCGCGGCTTCCCATTCTTATTGCGGAAAAGATGGGTCCTCATTTTGCCGTAGGCGATACCTGCTATTCCTGGTCCGAGGAAACGCCCACCTGCAATCCCGACGGCAAGCGGATTGCGGCAAAGGACAATGAGTGTTCCATACTCCGGAAGGAAGATGTGTCAAAGGCCTATTTTAACTGCCATACGGACATTACCATTCCCTATGATGAGCTGGGCTGTATCCGGGTAATGCGTAAGGACGGAAGCACTTGCTCCATTATTGAAAACGGGCGTTTTGTACTGCCGGGGACAGAAGCGCTCAACGAGCCCTTTGATGCATAAGCGTCATGATTGTATGGCCGGTAACTTTTGATTGACAAGGGATCGGGGAAAGGTTACACTTTCTTATGACACAGGAAATTTTATCCTGCCGGGAACAGCAGGAAATAAATATTTGTTATACTTAAGAAACAGGAGGATTTTGTAATGGCAAAGGTAGGAATTGTAATGGGCAGCGATTCGGATATGCCCGTGATGAGCAAAGCGGCGGATATATTGGAGCAGCTGGGCGTGGAATATGAGATGACGATTATTTCGGCCCACCGGGAACCGGACGTGTTCTTTGAGTATGCAAAAACGGCGGAGAGCAGGGGCTTTAAGGTGATTATTGCAGGCGCAGGCATGGCGGCGCATCTGCCGGGGATGTGCGCGGCGATTTTTCCCATGCCGGTGATTGGTATTCCCATGCACACCACGTCTCTGGGAGGAAGGGATTCCCTGTATTCCATCGTGCAGATGCCCTCCGGCATCCCGGTGGCTACGGTAGCAATCAACGGCGGAGCCAATGCGGGGCTTTTGGCGGCAAAGATTCTGGCAACCTCCGACGAGGCTCTTCTCGGACGTCTGAAGGCCTATTCGGAGGAGCTTGGAAAGCAGGTGGAAAAAAAGGCGGATCGCTTAAAAGAGGTAGGCTATAAAAATTATTAAAGCATAATGCCGGGCAGAGGAAAGGTGGGCTGCTCTGCGAGCATCACAGGGGAGGATTAGAAAAATGGATTATAAAAATGCAGGAGTAGATATTGAGGCCGGATACAAGTCCGTGGAGCTGATGAAGAAGCATATTGCAATGACCATGCGGCCGGAGGTGCTGACGGGAATCGGAGGTTTTTCCGGGGCCTTTTCCCTGGAAAAGTTTAAAAACATGGAAAAGCCGGTGCTGCTGTCCGGCACAGACGGTGTGGGCACAAAGCTGAAGATTGCCTTTCTTCTGGATAAACATGACACAATCGGTATTGACTGTGTGGCCATGTGTGTGAACGATGTGGCATGCGCAGGGGGTGAGCCGCTGTTTTTCCTGGATTATATTGCCTGCGGCAGGAATGAGCCTGAGAAGATCGCCGAGATTGTCAAAGGAGTGGCGGAGGGCTGCAGACAGGCCGGAGCTGCCCTGGTGGGCGGCGAGACGGCGGAACACCCGGGCCTGATGCCGGAGGACGAGTATGACCTGGCAGGGTTTGCGGTGGGCGCGGCTCAGGAGAAGGATCTGATCACAGGGGAGAGGATCCAGGAGGGAGACGTCCTGGTGGGTCTGGCCTCCTCCGGGGTGCATTCCAACGGGTTTTCCCTGGTGCGGAAGGTCTTTGAGATGACCCGGGAGAGTCTGGATACGTACTACGAGGAACTGGGGGGCACCCTGGGGGAGGCCCTGCTCACGCCCACCAAGATCTATGTGAAAGCTCTCAGATCCATTCGGGAGGCGGGCGTGGTCCTGAAGGGCTGCAGTCATATCACCGGCGGTGGCTTCTATGAGAATATCCCCAGGATGCTGCCGGAGGGCATCCGCGCCCTGGTGGAGAAGGACAGCTATGAGGTTCCCGCCATTTTCCGTCTGATCAGCAGCAGGGGAGACGTGGATGAGAAGGCCATGTACAACACCTACAATATGGGCCTGGGTATGGTTCTTGCGGTGGCGGCGGAGGATGTGGAGAAGACTTTGGAGGCCGTGAGGGCGGCGGGAGAGACCCCTTATGTGGTGGGGCGCTGTGAAGCGGGAGAAAAAGGAGTCGTCTTATGCTGAAGATAGTGGTGTGCGTGTCCGGCGGGGGTACCAACCTGCAGGCCATACTGGATGCCCTGGACGAGGGGAAGATTACCAACACGCAGATCCTGGGTGTACTCAGCAATAATCCTGGAGCAGGGGCCCTGGATAGGGCCCGTTCCAGGGGAATTCCCGGGATTGTGATGTCACCTAAGGAGTACGGGGACAGGGAGGCTTTTAACGAGGCTTTTACGGCAAAAATGTGTGAACTTGCCCCGGACCTGGTGGTGCTGGCGGGATTTTTGGTGAAGATACCGCCTCAGATGGTGTCCCGGTTTGGAGACAGGATTGTGAACATTCATCCCTCCTTGATCCCAGCCTTCTGCGGCGTGGGCTATTACGGGCTGAAGGTGCATGAGAAGGTTCTGGAGCGGGGGGCGAAGGTAACAGGAGCCACGGTGCACTTTGTCAACGACGGCATGGACGAAGGTCCCATTATCTCCCAGAAAGCGGTGGCTGTGGAGGAGGATGACACTCCCCAGACCCTGCAGCGGAGAGTGATGGAGCAGGCGGAGTGGATCCTGCTTCCCAGGGCCATTGACGATATTGCCAACGGCAGGATAGAGGTGGCCGGGGGCAGAGTGGTAAGGAAATGAGTAACGGACAGTTTATGTGGTACTTGTCAAAATAGATAGTTTTGAAATGGCAGATGAGGTGGCGGCATGAAAGTATTGATCGTAGGAGGAGGGGGCCGCGAACATGCGATTGCGGCCTGCATGAAAAAAAGCAGAAGGGTGGAGGAACTGTACTGTGTGCCTGGAAATGGGGGGATTGCACAGCTTGCCCAGTGCGACCCTTCCATCGGGGCCATGGATTTTGACAAAATCGTGGCCTATGCCAGGGAAAAGGCAGTGGATCTGGTATTTGTGGCCCCGGACGATCCCCTGGCAGGAGGCTTGGTGGACGTGCTGAAAGAAGCGGGATTCAGGGTATTCGGGCCGGACAGGAGAGCGGCCGTCCTGGAGGGAAGCAAGTCTTTCTCCAAGGATCTGATGAAAAAATACCATATTCCCACGGCGGCATATGAGGTTTTTGACGATCCGGAGAAGGCGCTGGCCTATCTGGAGACAGCGAAATTTCCTATTGTGCTGAAGGCTGACGGCCTGGCCCTCGGCAAAGGCGTGCTGATCTGTCCCAGCCTGGAGGAGGCCAGGGCCGGGGTGAAAGAGATCATGCAGGAGAAGCGTTTCGGCAGTGCGGGAAGTGTGCTTGTGGTGGAAGAGTACCTGACCGGCCGGGAGGTTTCCGTTCTGGCCTTTGTGGACGGCAGGACGGTGAAGACCATGACTTCCGCTCAGGACCACAAGCGGGCCAGGGACAATGATGAGGGTCTGAACACAGGCGGCATGGGCTGTTTTTCTCCCAGTCCCTTCTACACACCGGAAGTGGATGAATTCTGCCGGAAAGCCATTTATCAGCCCACTGTGGACGCCATGGCGGCGGAGGGCAGGAAATTCCAGGGCGTCATCTTCTTCGGTCTCATGCTCACGGAGGACGGTCCCAAGGTGCTGGAGTACAATGCCAGGTTCGGCGACCCAGAGACCCAGGTGGTGCTGTGCAGAATGGAGAACGACATTATGGATGTGCTGGACGCCTGCATTGACGGCACCCTGGATCAGGTGGAGCTGAAGTTTGAGGACAATGCGGCGGTGTGCGTGGTGCTGGCATCCCAGGGGTATCCGGAGGCCTATGAGAAAGGCTTCGAGATTCGGGGCCTGGAAAATTTTGAGGCAAAAGAAGGGTATTACTGCTTCCACGCAGGCAGCAGGATCCGGGAGGACGGACGCATGGTGACTAACGGCGGGCGTGTCCTGGGAGTCACAGCCAAAGGCGCCACCCTGCAGGAGGCCAGGACCAGGGCTTACGAGGCGGCACAGTGGGTATCTTTTGACAACAAGTACATGCGCCATGACATTGGCCGGGCGATAGATGAGGCCTGAAGAACAGGAGAAAAGCATTTGCGGACATAGATGAATGGATGGAGGTGTCAGATATGGACGGTTTTGGGACGTTTGACATGTATCATGTTCCACGTGTATGCAAGGAGTGCGGCGGTGTGATGGTGTTCAAAGGCGTGGGCGAGTACCATTGCGAGCGCTGTGACAGTGTGGAATACGATGACTATGGAAAGGTTAGACTTTTTATTGAGGAGAATAAAGGGGCTACGGCGGCGGAGATAGAGAGCGCTGTGGGAGTCTCGCAGCGTGTGGTCCGCCGTCTGCTGAAGGACGGGAGAATCGAGATCGCAGAGGGCTCCAATGTATTCCTGCGCTGTGAACTGTGCGGAAAACAGATCCGCTCGGGACAGTACTGCCCGGACTGCGAAATCAAGGTACACCGTAGAATGGAGGCAAAGCAGAGAGACATGCTGCGCAAAGACACCCATGGTTTTGGCCTGGATCTGGGAGGCGAGGAAGGCCAGAAGAGGTTTGTGCGCGAATAGACAGAAGGCGTAGTGTTTGGATTGTTTGTTCATTCATGTGGCATAATTCGCAAAAGCGGGCATATCCCATAGGGCGAGTATGCCTGTCTGCAGGTGTCTGCATATGGGTGTGCCGGTTTGTGGAGGTGTGCCCGCTTGTGAGGATTCCACCCATGGAGAAAGTTCACAGGAATGAACGGGGAGGTGTACTTATGAAAGACAGAAAAAGACCAAAAGGGAAGCTTCTTCTCGGAGCGCTTGCTCTGGTATTCATACTGGGGACAGGCCTGCTGGGAGACGCGTTCATTCTTACTGCGCGGGCTGAAAGCCAGGCCAAGGTCACGGCCAACAGCGTAAAAATCAGGAAAGGGGCCACCACGGACAGCGAGATGGTGGGAGGCGCCGATAACGGAGCGCTTCTCACGGTTATCAGCCAGCAGCAGGGAGGCGACGGTTATACCTGGTATCAGGTGCAGTATAACAATATCTCCGGCTTCGTCCGGGGAGATCTGGTTCAGCTTACAGAAGGCAGCGCGCCTCCGGAAGGCGGTTCGGAGGGCGGCGCGGTTCCTCCCCAGGATTTGACGCAGGTAAATCCGGTGGAAGCCACTGTGACAGAACAGTCAGGGAGGATTCGCTCGGAGGCTTCCGTGTCGGGGCAGATTCTGGTGGAAGTGCAGAGCGGCACTGTGCTGACAGTCACGGGCCATACGACGGACACGGAGGGAAAGACCTGGTATCAGGTTAATTATGCCTCCGGTGAGACTACCGCTCAAGGGTTTATCAGGGGGGACTATGTGAACCTGTCAGGGGAACTGCAGCCGGCGGGAGATCCCGGGACGCCCGCGGACCCGGATCCTGCTCCTCCTACAACGCTGAAGAAGTATGAGACAGTGGAGCAGGAGGACGGCTGGTATCTGGTGGAGACCGAGACCAACAATGGTTATTCCATTTCACAGCTCATGGAGATGAACAGCAGCGCTGCGGCCAACAATGCTGCATTTGAGGAGAGCCTTAAGACGGCAAAGAACCAGAAAATCATTATTATCATTCTGGTATTTCTTCTGGTGGCTGCCGTGGCAGGTATCGCGTTCCTGGTGTACAAGGTGAGGGATCTGATGGATTCCGCCTATTTTAACGCTGTGGAAAATGAGACCATCCGGAAGAGGACCAAAGCCAAGGACGACGGCAGAGAGAACCGGGAGGGCAGAGAAGGCCGTGAAGGCGGTAGAAAAGTCATGCACACGGTGGGTACGGAGAAGGCGCCTGCAAGACCTGCAGGAGCCAGGCCTGCAGGGACTCCCCAGGGCCAGCGCCCTGCAGGTGTGTCCCAGGGTCAGCGTCCTGTGGGAGTAGGTCAGCGTCCCGCCGGGGCGGCGCCCCAGGGTCAGCGTCCCGGAGCGGTCCCCCAGGGCCAGCGTCCCGCCGGGGCGCCTCAGTCTCTCCAGGGCGGCGCCCGCCGGGCACAGCCTAAGAATTTCATGGTGGATGATGACGAGTTTGAATATGATTACCTGAACTATGACGGGGACGGAAGCCGGTAGGTTCATGTGATAAACCTCAGAAAACAGGGAATATTCCATAAGGGGATACTCCCTGTTTTGGCACTTCACGGGCCGGGGATCGTCTGCTGAAAAACAGGTTGACAGTGCCGGCCGGGTGATTTATGATTTATAGGATGATTTCCGGGCGTGCCCGGGGGAAGAGGCGCAGCATGATGATAGAGATTGATTTTAACAGCGAAGAGGCGCTTTACCTTCAGCTGTGCAACCAGATTATCCTTGGGATAGCCTCTTCACGTTTCCAGGAAGGGGATTCCCTTCCCAGCGTGCGTCAGCTGGCTGACACCATAGGCATCAATATGCACACGGTGAACAAAGCCTACACTGTGCTGAAACAGGAGGGCTATGTCAAGGTTGACCGGAGAAAAGGGGCGGTGGTGGCTATAGATGTGGACAGGATCAGGGCGCTGGAGGAGCTCAGAAGGGAGCTTCAGGTCATTTTGGCCAAGAGCAGCTGCAGGAATATCTCCAAAGAGGTGATCCATGAGCTGATCGAAGAGATATATCAGGATTTTTCATAACAGTCCGCGGCCTGGGCGCGCTGCCCCCGGGCCGGGGTTTAGGAACTGTCTGCAGATAAGCTGCAGAGGGTATGGGGCGCGCAGAAATGAGGAGTTTCATATGCAGTCAAGGTTTACCAACAATGCCCAGGAAGCATTGAACTATGCGTCCAGGTGCGCAGGCCGCCTGAAACAGGGATACGTGGGCACGGAACACATTCTGGCGGGTCTGGTGAAGGAGCAGGAGGGCGTGGCACACAGAGTCCTGTCGGACAACGGCCTGCAGCTGCAGCAGATTTTAGACATGATTCAGGAGCTGATCGCCTTTGAAAACGGTACGGGCCTGAAGGAGAGGGAGGGATATTCTCCCAGGGCAAAAAAGATCCTGGAGGAGGCCCACAGGCAGGCGGCCCGGTTCGGGCAGAAAGAGACGGGCACGGAGCACATTCTTCTGGCCATGATACGGGAGGGGGAGAATGTGGCGGTGCGCCTGATGAACACCATGGGAATCAACCTTCAGAAGGTATATGTGGAGACCCTGGTGGCCATTGGACAGGACGGCAACCTCTACAAAGAAGATCTGGGCAGGCGGAAGGGCAAGCCCGGCGCCCTGGCCCAGTACAGCCGGGATCTGACGGCCCTGGCCAGGGAGGGCAGGCTGGATCCCTGCATCGGCAGAGACGAGGAGATCCGCCGGCTGGTTCAGATCCTGAGCCGCCGCACCAAGAACAATCCCTGCCTTATCGGTGAGCCCGGCGTGGGCAAAACCGCAGTGGTGGAGGGGCTGGCACAGCGCATTGTGGAGGGAAATGTGCCCTTTACCATCAAGGAAAAAAGGGTGCTTACCCTGGATCTGTCGGGCATGGTGGCAGGCAGCAAGTACCGGGGAGAGTTTGAGGAGAGAATAAAAAGAGTCATCCGGGAGGTGGTGGAGGACGGCAATGTGCTGCTGTTTTTGGACGAACTCCACACGCTCATCGGCGCAGGGGGCGCGGAGGGGGCTATTGACGCCTCCAATATCTTAAAACCATCCCTGGCCCGGGGGGAGATGCAGCTTATCGGCGCCACCACCATAGCGGAGTACCGGAAGTACATTGAGAAGGACGCGGCCCTGGAGAGGCGTTTCCAGCCGGTGAACGTGGAGGAGCCCACTCAGGAGGAGGCTGTCCGGATTCTGGAGGGCATCAAGGAGAAATACGAGGAGCACCACAAGGTGAATATCACTCCGGAGGCCGTGGAAGCCGCGGTAAGGCTTTCCAGCAGGTATATCAACGACAGGAACCTGCCCGACAAGGCCATCGACCTTATAGATGAGGCGGCGGCCAGTGTAAGGCTGGGGGCTGCAGATCTGCCGGACAAGCAGAAAGGGCTTCTGGAGCAGATCAAGAAGATGGATCTTCAGATTGAGCGCTCCATTCGTATGGAGGCTTTTGCCCAGGCGGTGGAGATTAAGCAGAGCCAGGATGAGCTGGTGAAAAAATATCAGCGCATGAAGAAGCGGGCGGAAGGCCAGGAGGATGTGAGGAAATACAGCATCGGGGAAAATGAGATCGCGGAAGTGGTGGCCATGTGGACCAAGATCCCTGTGACAAAACTGGCCCAGAAGGAAAGTGAGAGGCTGCTGAAACTGGAGAACATCCTGCACAAGAGGGTTATCGGCCAGGAGGAGGCGGTGACGGCGGTGGCCAAGGCCATGCGCCGGGGGCGTGTGGGCTTAAAAGATCCAAAGCGTCCCATTGGCTCTTTTCTCTTTCTGGGGCCCACCGGCGTGGGCAAGACAGAGCTGTCCAAGGCTCTGGCGGAAGCCATGTTCGGCTCGGAAGAAGCCATTATCAGGGTGGATATGTCGGAGTACATGGAGGGGCATTCTGTGTCCAAGATGATCGGCTCTCCGCCTGGATACGTGGGATTTGAGGAGGGAGGGCAGCTGAGCGAGAAAGTGAGGCGCAATCCCTACTCCGTGGTGCTTTTTGACGAGATTGAAAAGGCCCATCCGGATGTGTTTAATATTCTGCTGCAGATTTTGGACGACGGGCATATCACGGACTCCAAGGGCAGAAAAGTCAGCTTTAAGAATACCGTTCTGATCATGACCTCCAACGCAGGAGCCCACAGGATTGTGGATCCCAAGAATCTGGGATTTGCCGCTGTGAGCGATGAAAAAAAGGACTATGAGAAGATGAAGTCCGGGGTTATGGAGGAGGTAAAGCGGGGCTTTAAGCCGGAGTTTATCAACAGAATAGACGATATAATTGTATTCCATCAGCTGAACAAGGATGATATGAAGGCCATTGTGAGTCTGCTGGCCGCGGGTCTTTACAGGCGGTGTGAATCCCAGATGGATATTAAGCTCACCTTGTCGGCGGCTCTGAAAGAGCATCTGGTGGAGAAGTATTCGGACATGAAGATGGGAGCCAGGCCCCTGAAGCGTGCCATACAGTCCGTGGTGGAGGACGCCCTGGCGGAGGAGATCCTTTTGAAAAATGTGCAGCCGGGGGATACGGTTTCTGCAGGGTTTAAGAACGGGAAGGTTTGCTTTACTGTGAAGGGAAAGCCGGAAGAAAAGGCGGAATCCTGAAAATTTAGGTGGAAAAGAATAGGATTTTGTATTATACTGTGAGAAAGAGTTAAGTTCCTGAGGATTAAAATACCATATTATCACCGAGGAGGATACACAAATGGCAGTGGTAGAAGAGCTGCTTCGCAGCGAGACAGACGGAACAATCAGTTTTGGCAACCATAAGCTGGCCAAGAAGGCAAAAGTGGAGGATTACCAGCACGCAGGGGACCTGTTAAAGGTAAAGACCTGCGGGGAGATCACCAAGTTGGAGAAGAACGGCATGTTTCTCTATGAATCAGTGCCGGGAACCAGCGTACTCCGGTTTGCGGAGGGGGAAAAGGGCGTAGAGTTTGTCGTGGAAGGGGACAAGGACGCACAGATTACCATCGGGCTTACGGATGACAAGGCGTATGAGGTGTTTGTGGCAGGAGAGAGCATTGGCGTGATCAAGACAGGACTGGGCGGAAAACTGTCGGTAAGCGTTCCCCTGGAGGCTGACGGAGAGGTTCCGGTGAAAGTGGTACAGATTTAAGACAGATTGTTTGGCACAGGAGTGATGGGATGGCGGCAGAGCCAGCGTCACAGCCGGAGAGAGATGAGTTTACAGGTATTTGCGCGGGGAGTACAAAAAAGTATACCCCGCGCAAATTTGTTTGGGAATGGGAGGAAAAATGGCAAAAGGAAAGACAGCGACAATTTTTTTCTGCCAAAACTGCGGGTATGAGTCGTCCAAGTGGATGGGGCAGTGCCCAGGGTGCAGGGAATGGAATTCCTTTGTGGAAGAGACGGTGAGCAGGACGTCGGGGAAGGGATCAGGGGCTTGTGCAGCTCAGGGGACGGGAAGAGCGCAGCCAGCGGTGCTTTCAGAGATTACGGTTCGGGAGGAAGACCGGCTGTCCACAGGCATGGGAGAGCTGGACCGGGTTCTGGGCGGGGGCATTGTGCAGGGCTCTCTTACCCTGGTAGGCGGAGATCCCGGCATAGGAAAGTCCACCCTGCTCCTTCAGGTCTGCAGGAATATTTCGGGGGAGGGGCACAGCGTGCTCTACATATCCGGGGAGGAATCCCCTGCGCAGATCAAAATGCGGGCGGACAGGATTGGAGAGTTTGCCTCTTCCATGTTTCTGCTGTGTGAGACCAGTCTGGATGCCATATCCGATACCATCCGTTCCCGGCGCCCGGAGGTGGTGGTGATTGACTCCATACAGACTATGTTCAGCGAGAATTCTTCCTCCGCTCCGGGAAGCGTGTCCCAGGTGCGGGAGTCCACTTCGGTGCTGCTGCAGCTGGCAAAGGGGCTGGGGGTGTCCGTCCTCATTGTGGGACATGTGACAAAGGAGGGGACGGTGGCAGGCCCCAGGGTGCTGGAGCATATGGTGGACTCGGTGCTTTATTTTGAGGGGGACAGGCATGCCTCCTACAGGATTCTGCGGGGGGTGAAGAATCGTTTTGGCTCCACGGATGAGATCGGTGTGTTTGAGATGCGGGAGCGGGGTCTGATGGAAGTGCAGAACGCGTCGGAATACATGCTCAGCGGCAGGCCGGAGAATGCCAGCGGTTCCGTGGTGGCCTGCACCATGGAGGGCAGCAGGCCCCTTCTGGTGGAAATCCAGGCGCTGGTGTGCCACAGCAATTTCGGAATTCCCCGCAGGCAGACCACGGGCACGGATTTTAACAGGGTGAATCTGCTGATGGCGGTGCTGGAAAAGCGCTCGGGGGTGCAGCTGGCGGCCTGTGACGCCTATGTGAATATCACCGGGGGGATCAAGGTGGTGGAGCCCGCCATTGACCTGGGAGTGGTTATAGCGGTGCTCTCAAGCTTTAAAAACCATGTGCTGAGCCCGAAACTGGCCGCCTTCGGGGAGGTGGGACTCAGCGGCGAGGTCCGGGGCGTGAGCATGGCAAAGCAGCGGGTGGCAGAGGTGGAAAAACTGGGCTTTGACACCTGCATTCTGCCCTATGTATGCCTGGAGGAATGTTCCAGAGGCGGAAAAATCAGGACGGTGGGGGTCAAGACTGTGCAGGATGTGATTGACCTTGTATTCTAGTATAATCCACAACAATTACCACTATGTTTCGCGAAGGATAAATTTTCAGTC
>OFFE01002042.1_pt1 | contig 12850 bp, 11 predicted proteins | sample 1521371 | NCBI WGS metagenome assembly OFFE01 (sample SAMEA3504131, study PRJEB24116) | mouse gut metagenome | biome: mouse gut; feature: mouse-associated habitat; material: faeces | place: Denmark | collected 2011 | reverse complement strand
CGGCCCGGATCGATGATCCGGGCCGCTTAAACTTCGGTGAGAGCAGGGGCTGTCTGATCATTGGCAATATGTCCGCCAATCCCTAATCCGACAGAGTTTCCAGCAGCTCCCGCCGGAGGGTGAGAATCTTGGAGACGTGAAAATTGGTGACTACATCCTTCTCCATCACGGAATCCAGCTCCCGGGCGTCCGTCACCCTGGCGCCGCAGGCCGCCAGACGGCGGCGGTTTTCCAGACTCAGCCGTCCGGGACGGTCCAGCTGAGAGAGGACCTCCAGGTGGCACACCAGCTCCCGCGCCTTGTGTTCGCAGGCGCGATACCGCTCCAGGGTGCGCTTCTGCCGCCGGAGATGGAGGAGGAGCCGCTGGTTGGCAAACACGGACAGCTGACTGGCCAGGGAGGAAATCCGGCCATTCATGGCGTCCGCATCGGGAAGACAGCCGTCGCCATCAAACATCTCCTCCAGGAACAGCAGCAGATCCTTATCCAGCCCCTCCGCGGTGGCCCGCATCTGGCGGCTGTTGTCATAGGGAAATACCAGTGTGTTGACGGCCATGCCTACCGCAAGTCCGATGGCCGTATCCCAGATCCGTCCCAGAGCAAAGGCGAAAGGAGCCATTTCCGCGTCGGTGCAGACCATGACCAGGATGAAGCAGGGCAGGGAAGGGGAAAAGGCGCTGGGCAGCAGGTTGTAGACGGTGATGATAAAGATGATCCCCAGCAGCACCGAGGTCAGCGGCCCTGTGGGAAGCTCTACCAGCAGTACGCCCGCCGCCACGCCCACCAGCACCCCCACCGTCTGGGTGGCGCAGGCCTCCAGAGACTCCTTGAAGGTGGGCTGCACCGCCGCCATGGCTCCCAGCATGGCCAGAATCAGTCTGGAGCTGGTGGCTCCGTAGGGCTCTACCAGAACCATGGCAATGATGATGGCCACAGCCGTTTTGACTGTGCGCAGCCCAACGTGGATCTTACGCCGTTTCATGACTGCCTCCCACATGTAATAAAGTTTGGTTATCATATCATGAATTTCCCCCTCTGTCAAACGCCGGAAGCAGCCGTCCCACGGTTTTTGAACGAGTAAACATTCTGTTAATAAATTATGAACAGAATGTTTACACATTCAAATACTGCGGTTTATACCCCGCTAAAACTTGCAAAAAGATCTCCGATGTGGTAAGATAAAATACTAAATCAAATTTCCTTCCTTTTCCAAAAATAAGCGGCCGTATCAGATGCCACTCTTTATATTCCGTCCAACGCCTGCGTATGGATAAAATGCGCAGAAGAATTGGAAACCGCCGCGGCATGGGAAACTGAAAATTTGAGAAGAAAGGGGCGGTTGTGTGTACCTGAAAGCGCTTGAAATCCAAGGATTCAAGTCCTTTCCTGACAAGACAATTCTGAATTTCGGTGAAAATATTACCGCCATCGTCGGCCCCAACGGCTCGGGAAAGTCAAATATCTCCGACGCCATCTGCTGGGTTATGGGCGAGCAGTCCGCCCGCAGCCTCCGGGGAGACAAGATGGAGGACGTGATCTTCGGCGGAACGGAGCGGCGGGGGCCTGTCGGCTTTGCGCAGGTGACGCTGATTCTGGACAACAGCGCCGGAATGTTTTCCGCTGTCGACAGCAGCGAGGTGATGGTCACTCGCCGGTACTACCGCAGCGGGGAGAGCGAGTACTATATCAACAAGCAGTCCGTCCGTCTCCGGGATGTCAACGAGCTGTTCATGGATACCGGTCTCGGCCGGGAAGGCTACGCCATTGTGGGCCAGGGCCGGATCGACGAGATTCTCTCCGCCCGCAGCGCTGACCGCCGGGAAGTCTTCGAGGAGGCGGCCGGCATCTCCAAGTTCCGCCACCGCAAGGAGGAATCAGAGCGCCGCCTCCAGCGCACCCAGGAAAATCTGGTGCGGATCAACGACAAAATCAGCGAGCTGGAGTTACAGGTGGAGCCGCTTCGGGCGCAGGCGGAGACAGCACGCCGCTTTCTTCTGCTGCGGGACGAACAGCGAACGCTGGAAATCTCCCTCTGGATGGAGCGTCTGGAGGAGATCAGAACCGCCAAAAACCGCCTTCAGGCGGAGTATGCCGCCGCCAGGGAGCGGCAGGCCGCCGCCCAAACCCGGCAGGATGCCTTGTACGAGGAAAACGACCGCTTTTCTCTGCGGATGCAGGATAACGACACCGACCAGGAGAGAACCCGCCAGGAATCCGACAGTCTGCTGTCCCAGTCCAGGGACCAGGAAGCGGAGGCGGAGCTGCTCCGCACCAATATTCAGCACCGGCGGGATTCCATCCACGAGGTGGAGGCGGAGCTGCTCCGCCAGGACGCCCGCAGCCGGGACGTCTCCGCGGAGATCGACGCGCAAAAGCAGCTTCTGGAGGACCTGAGCGGCCAGACCGGCCGTTTGGAGGAGGAGCTGGACGCTCTTCTGGAAAAGGTCCGCTCCGCGGCGGAAACCGCCGGGGAGGCCAGCGGTGAGATTCGCGCGCTCCAGGCCCGGGAGGCCCTGGCCGCCGATGCCGCCGCGAAAGGCCGCGAGCATCTGGCCGCGCTGGAAGCCGCCTGGGAACAGATGACCGGCCGTCAGGAGGCGGTCCGTCAGGAAATAGAGGCCGTCCGGGCCCAAAGGGAAAGCGCGGAGCAGGAGGCGCGTACCGCCCGCCATGCGCTGGAGGACGCCCGGGAAGACGCCCAGGCCGCCGGAAACATCATTCAGGGGCACGCTTTGCGCATGGAGGGCCGGGAGAAGCGGGAGAAGGACGCATCTGACGCTTACATCAAGCTGACCATGGAGCAGAATAACCTGGACTCCCGCATCCGGATGCTGGCGGAAATGGAAAAGGAATACGAGGGCTTCAGCAAGGCTGTGCGTCTGGTGATGCAGGCTGCGGAGCGGAGCGTTCTCCGGGGAATCCACGGCCCGGTGGCCAATCTGATGAAAACCGGCGGCCAGTACGCCGTGGCCATTGAGACCGCCCTGGGCGCCGGAATGCAGAATATTGTGGTGGACCGCGAGGAGGACGCCAAAGGCGCCATCCAGTTCCTGAAGCAGCGGGACGGCGGCCGAGCCACCTTTCTGCCCCTGACTGCCATTCGAGGCGATGAGCTGCGGGAAAACGGCGTGGACAGCGAGCCCGGCTTTGTGGGGATCGCCTCCCGGCTGATCCGGTACGACGGCCGCTACGAGGGTGTTTTCCAGAATCTTCTGGGCCGTACGGTGGTCATGGAGGATCTGGACAGCGGCATCGCCGCGGCGCGGAAGTACCGCAATCGCTTCCGCATCGTCACTCTGGACGGACAGCTCATCAACCGCGGCGGCTCCATGACCGGCGGCAGCGTATCCAAGAGCGCAGGCGTTCTGTCCCGGGCCAACGAGCTGGAGACGCTGAAAAACCGGCAGTCCGCGCTGGCGGACCGCCTCGCGGCCGCCCAGCGGGAAAAGGAGGAGGCCGCCCGGGAGCTCTCCGCCGCCCGCTATGAATTGCAGGTGGCGGAAAGCCAGAGGCGTACCGCCGAGGACGCGGTGCTCCGCTGCCAGGGAGATGTGAGCCGGTACGAGGCCCTGTTGGAGGGCTTTCGGGTCAGCGAGGAAAACCTGACCGGCGAGGGAGACGCTCTGACCCAGCGTCTCCAGGACAACGAGAGCCGGCGGCGGGAAGCCGGAGGGGAAATCCTTGAGAAGGAAAACGAGGCCGCCTCCCTGCGGCAGGCCGTTCAGGAGAAGCTGGCCGGGCAGACCGGCTTGCAGGAATACTCCAACCGCCTGAGCGCCGGTATGGCGGAGCGAAAAGAAAGGCTGGCAGGCCTCCGCGCCCGGCGGCAGGCCGGAGAGGAGGCGCTGGCGCGGATGGAGCAGACCCGGCAGGACCTGTCCGGCGACCGCGCCCAACGGCTGGAGCGTATCAGCGCTTATCAGGCCGGCATTGCCGCCGGTGAAGCGGAAATGGCCCGGAAAACGGAAAGCGCCGCCTCCCTGCGGATGCGGGCGCAGGAAAAGCAGAGCGTTCTCAAGGCATTGCAGGAGGCGCGGCTTCTCCTGGAGCGGGAGCGTACCGCCATGGGGCAGAAGCTGAAGGAGAGCAACGACGAGCTGCTGGACGCGGAACGGGAGGCCTCCCGCCTGGAGCAGAAGCTGAATACCGGCGGCATGGAGGAGAAGCAGATTCTGGACAAACTGTGGGAAAACTACGAGCTGAGCCACTCCGCCGCCATGGAGCAGCGTATCGAGCTGGAGAGCGCCGCCAAGGCGGCCCGCCGCGTCAGCGAGATCAAACGGGAGGCCGCCGCGCTGGGAACTGTGAACATCGGCGCCATTGACGAATTCCAGCGGGTCAACGAGCGCTACACCTACCTGACCGGCCAGCGGGACGACGTGGAGCAGGCCAGAGGCGAGCTGTCGGGCATCATTGCGGCCATCACCAGGGAGATGACGGCCATCTTCTCCAGGCAGTTCTCTCTCATTTCCGCCTCCTTTCAGGAGACCTATCTGCAGCTCTTCGGCGGCGGGCAGGCCACGCTGGAGCTGGAGGACCCGGAGGATATCCTCAACTGCGGCATTGAGATCAAGGTGCAGCCTCCGGGGAAGACGCTGAAAACGCTTTCTCTTCTCTCCGGCGGAGAAAAGGCGTTTGTGGCCATCGCGCTGTACTTTGCCATTCTGAAGGTGCACCCCACGCCGTTTTTCGTCATGGACGAGGTGGAGGCCGCTCTGGACGAGCCCAACGTCATCCGGGTCGCCAACTATATGCGGTCCATTTCGGATAAAACCCAGTTTATCGTTATCACCCACCGGCGGGGCACCATGGAGGAGGCAGACGTTCTTTATGGCGTCACCATGCAGGAGAAGGGCGTGAGCAAAATGCTGGCAATCAACATGAATGATCTGGCGGAAGAGTTGAATATTAAATAAGCAGCCCTGGGGGCCGCCGTCCGGGCGCGGAAGTCCGGAAACCGATTTGAGAGGAATTCACTATTTGCGGCCTGAAGGGCCGCAAAGAAAGGAAATAAAATGGGTTTTTGGGAAAAGTTAAAGAAAATCTATATGGGGGACGTTTTCGGCTCCGCCATCAGCGAGGCCGACGAGGCGTTCTTTGACGATCTGGAGGAAATGCTGATCCTGGCCGACGTGGGGATGGAGACCTCCGGCGAGGCGGTAAAAGCCCTCCGCCAGAGAATGATCGAGGACAAAATTTCCGGCCAGGAGCCGGTCAAGGCGTGCCTGCGGGAAATTCTGGCGGAGAAATTAAGGGTGGGCGATTCCTCCCTCAACTTGTCCACCAAGCCCTCCGTGGTGCTGGTGGTGGGCGTCAACGGGGTGGGGAAAACCACGTCCATCGGCAAGCTGGCCAACTCCCTGCGCCAGCAGGGCAAGCGGGTGCTGCTGTGCGCCGGGGACACCTTCCGGGCCGCGGCCGCGGACCAGCTGGAGATCTGGGCCAACCGCTCCCGCTGCGACATCGTCCGTCAGAAGGAGGGCGCGGATCCTGGAGCGGTGCTTTTTGACGCCCTTCAGGCCGCCCGGGCCCGGAGCGTTGACGTAGTGATCTGCGACACCGCCGGCCGGCTGCACAACAAGGCCAACCTGATGGCCGAGCTGGCCAAGCTCCGGAAGATCATTGACCGGGAGCTGCCGGAGGCGGCGCTGGAGATTCTGCTGGTGCTGGACGCCACCACCGGGCAGAACGGACTGATTCAGGCCAAGCAGTTCCAGGAGATTTCCGGCTGTACGGGCATTGTGCTCACCAAGCTGGACGGCACCGCCAAGGGCGGCATCGTCATCGCCATCGCCCAGGAATTGCAGGTGCCCGTAAAGCTGGTGGGCCTGGGCGAGGGCATCAACGACATGCAGCCCTTTGACGCTGCGGAATATGTAAACGCGCTGATCTGAGAGAAAGAACGTATAGGAGAGGCTTATGACAGAGAAACAGGCCGAAGGTCTTCGCACCGCCATCACCGGCGCGGCGCTTTTCATCGGCGGGGCCATTCTGCCGGTACACGGCAGCCAGTGGGGGGAGATATCCATGCTGGCGGGGTTGCTCCTGATGTTTGGCGAGCCGGTGGGAAAAATATTTTTTCGCTGGTTTCAATCTCTTGGCGACAATCAGACGGTCCGGAAGGAAGGCGAGGAGCATAAAAATGAATCGGATTGACGGCAGAAAAGAAAACGAACTGCGTCCCATCAAAATGACAGCCGGCTTCGTGGATTTTGCCGAAGGCAGCATCCTGATAGAGTGCGGAAAAACCAAGGTGCTCTGCTGCGCCAGCGTGGAAGAGGGCGCACCCCGGCACGTGCCCGAGGGAACCGGCTGGGTGACGGCGGAGTATTCCATGCTGCCCCGGGCCAACCGGGAACGGAGCCGCCGGGACGTGAGCAAGCTCAAGCTCAGCCCCCGCTCCGCGGAGATTCAGCGGCTCATTGGCCGCAGCCTCCGCTCGGCGGTGGACCTGGAGGCACTGGGGGACAGAACCGTCACCATCGACTGCGACGTGCTCCAGGGCGACGGCGGCACCCGTACCGCCTCCGTCACCGGCGGGTTTGCGGCTCTGGCCATCGCCTGCCGCAAATTGGTGGAAGATGGCGTGCTGGAGAAAAATCCCATCAAAAATTATGTAGCCGCCGTCTCCGCCGGGATTGTGGAGGACGTTCCCCTGCTGGATCTCTGCTACGAGGAGGACAGCCGCGCCATGGTGGATCTCAACTGCGTGATGAACGATCGCGGGGAGCTCATCGAGCTTCAGGGCACCGGCGAAGGCCGGGGCTTCACCGTGGAAGAGCAGAGGGAGCTGGTGGAGCTGTGCCAGGAGGGCATCCGGCAGCTGCTGGAAAAACAGAAAGAAATATTGGGAGGCTGAAGGCAACATGAAATTTGTCCTTGCGTCACAGAATAAGCATAAACTTGAAGAAATGCAGTCCATTTTATCTGCCCACGGCGTGGAGGTGGCGCTGGAATCGGATCTGGGCCTCCGCGTGGATGTAGAGGAGACAGGCGAAACCTTCGCCGAGAACGCCATGCTGAAAGCCAGGGCAGTGATGGAGGCCAGCGGCCTGCCGGCCATCGCCGACGACTCCGGGGTATGCGTGGACGCGCTGAACGGCGGCCCCGGCGTCTATTCCGCCCGTTACGGCGGGCCGGAGCTGGACGACGCGGGCCGGTACCGGCTGCTGCTGGAGAACATGCGGGGGGCGAAGACCCGCACCGCTCATTTCACCAGCTCCATCGCCTGCATCTTCCCCAACGGGGATACCATTGAGGCCGAGGGCGTCTGTCCCGGAACCATCGCCTTTGCTCCCCAGGGGGACGGCGGATTCGGCTACGATCCCGTGTTCTTCCTGCCGGAGCTGCGCAAGACCTACGCCCAGCTGACGCCGGAAGAAAAAGCGGCCGTGTCCCACAGAGGGAAGGCACTTGCGGTTTTTGACGGGAAACTACGGGAATATCTGAAGGGGAGCAAGTGAATGGAACTGACCAGTAAACAGCGCGCCCAGCTGCGGGGCATCGCCAACGCCATCGACACCATCGTCCACATCGGCAAGGACGGCATCAACGACAATCTGGTCAAGCAGGCCAACGACGCTCTGGAAGCCCGGGAAATCATCAAGTGCAAGGTGCTGGAAAACTCCATGCTGACGGTCCGGGAGGCCTGCGAAGAGCTCTCCCGGCTGACCCGCAGCGAAAGCGTCCAGGTGATCGGTACAAAATTTGTCCTTTACCGCCAGCATTACGATAAAAGCAAGAGAAAAATCGAACTGCTCCGTGACCGAAAGGGAAAATGACGGGTTGACAGCGCGGAGGGGATGTTCTAGAATGGTTTACATTGTACCTCTCTGCCGCTTTGCCCGGGAAAAGAGGATTGGCCATGAAAATCGGAATCTATGGTGGAACCTTCAATCCCATCCATTTGGGCCATATGGAAGCGGCCCGCTTCGCGGTGGAATATCTGGGACTGGATCAGACGTATCTGATTCCCACCGGCATCCCGCCCCACAAGCGCATGGATGTGAACGCGCCGGGCGCGGAGCGGAGGCTGGAGATGGTCCGCCTGGCGGCGGAGGCCATCGGCCCCGGCGTGCAGGCCGACGACATGGAGCTGCGCCGGGAGGGTATGAGCTATACCCTGGACACGCTGCGCCAGCTGCGGGAGCGGCACCCGAAGGACCGGCTGTATCTGCTGATGGGAACGGACATGTTCCTTACCTTTCATCTCTGGAAGGATCCGGAAGAAATTGCCAGGCTCTGTACACTCTGCGCCTTTGGCCGCAGCGAAAAGGACTCGGAGGAGCTGTTTTCCGTCCAGCGGACGTATCTGTCCCAGCGCTTTGGCGCGGATGTGATCACTCTGGTCCTGCCCCATATTGTGGACATATCCTCCACCCGGCTGCGGGAGCTGCTGGCAGAGGACCGGGGCGCGGAGTACCTGGATCCGGCCGTATACGGCTATATTCTGCGGGAAGGGCTCTATGGCGTGAAGCGGGACATGGGGACTCTCTCTCTGGACGAGCTGCGCTGCGCCGCACTGAGCATGCTGCGGCGCAAGCGGACGCCTCACGTGCTGGGAGCCGAGGAGACGGCAGCGCAGCTGGCCCTTCGGTGGGGTGAGGACGAGGATACCGCCCGCCGGGCGGCGCTGCTTCACGACTGTACCAAAAAGTGGAGCGGGGAACAACATCGCGCCCTGTTCCGTCAATATCATGTAGCGCTGGACCCGGAAGAGTGGGCGGAGGAAAAGCTGTATCACGCCATCTCCGGCGCGGCGGTGGCCAGACACATTTTCGGCGTATCGCCCGGGATAGAGAGCGCCATCCGCTGGCATACCACCGGGAAGGCGGATATGACCACGCTGGAGAAGATCATCTATCTGGCGGACTACATTGAGCCGACCCGTGACTTCTGCGATCTGACGGAGCTGCGGGCGCTGGCCTTCCGGGATCTGGACGCAGCGATGCTTCTGGGCCTGGAGATGTCCATACAAAGTCTGGAGCAAAGAGGAGTCGTGGTGAACTCCTATAGTGTGCGCGCGAGGGAATATCTGAAAGGAAAGCAACCATGAGAAAAGGCAAGCATGAAGCCGCAGGCAGCGGCAGCAGCTGGCAGAAGGGCGGCGACCCTTTTGCGGAGGAACGTCCGGTCCCAAAGTCCCGAAAGCCGGCGGCGAAGAAGGCCCAGGTCTCCGGCGGCCGGAAGAGCTGGAGCAAGGGAAAGAAGACCGGCGTGATCGCGCTGTGCTGCGTGGCGTCCCTGGTGCTGGCGGCGGCAGGCTGCTGGGCCATATTTGTCAAGGCCCCGGACGTCAGTGAAAACGACCGTCCCGGCGTGACCGGCAGCAATCCAAATGCTCCGGCTCCGGAGGAGGATCTGGACGGCGATGGGGAGCCGGATACAGTTTCCGGCCGGAAGGAGGACGTGTTCACCTTCCTGCTGCTGGGGAAGGATACCGGCGGCGGCGGAAATACGGATACCATGATTCTTGTGACCTATGACGTACCCAACGGCACTGTGGACTGCGTCAACATTCCCCGGGACACCATGATCAACGTGTCCTGGAAGATCAAAAAGATCAACGCGGTGTACGCCTCCTCCCGGGGCATCGAAGGACTGAAGGAGGAGATGGGCTATCTCACCGGCATCGTCCCGGACTTTTATGTGGCGGTGGAGTGGGAAGCCATCGGTGAGATCGTAAACGCTCTGGGTGGCGTGGAGTTCGACGTGCCCTATAATATGGACTATGACGATCCTTACCAGGATCTGCACATCCATCAGAAGAAGGGCCTGCGCAAGCTCAACGGAGACGACGCCATGCAGGTCATCCGCTGGCGGAAGAATAACGGCAAGAAAGACGAGATTGGCGACACCGGGCGGCAGAAGATTCAGCAGGACTTTCTGAAGGCGGTGGCCAAGCAGTGCCTTCAGATCGGCAACTGGACAAAAATCAGCGAGTTCGCGAAGATTTTCTTTAATAACGTGGAGACTGACATCCCGCTGAACAACCTCCTGTGGTTTGCGCAGAAGGCCATGGGTGTAAATATGGACAACGTCAATTTCTACTCCCTGCCGGGGGACGACCAGGGTTGGTACTATACCCCCAGCATCGGGGAAAACCTGGCCTACTTCTTCGCCGACGCGGCGGGGATTGTGGAGCTGATGAACGAGCACTTCAACCCCTACAGCCGGGAGATCACGGAAGACGACCTTCAGATCATCTACAAAACCAAAAACGCGGCGCTGGCTATGACCAACGGCACCCTGGCCGACCCCAAGATGGCCCAGCCCTCGGTGAAGCCCAAGAGCAGCTCCAATTCCAGCGAGGAGAAGCCCAAGGAGGACGAACCTGTCGGTGAGCCGGTTCTGCCGGATAACGAAGAACCCGTGGATCCCGGTACAACGCCCCCGGGCACCGGCACCACAACGCCCGGCACGACCAATCCGGATCCCGGCACAAGCGTCGATCCGGGTACAACCAATCCAGACCCCGGCACGACGGCCCCGGAGCAGCCTTCCGACCCAGGCGCCGCCAATCCGGACCCCGGCGCACAGCCTCCGGACGGCAGCGGCACAACGCAGGAGCCTCCCCCGGAAATCCCCCCGCCGCCGGAACTGGAACTGCCTCCGGAGCCTGTGCTGCCGGAGGAATAATCCACAGTGCGTCAAAACAGCGGAAAGAAGGACAAAGGGAGCATGAGAGGAAAAAGAGAAGAATCTCGCGGAGAGCAAAGTAAACCGTTTCTCCGGCGGTCCGCGCCTATAGGGGACCCTTTTGCGAAGGATACGGCGGGACCGAAAAAAAAATTCAGCTGGGCCGCTTTCTGGGATTCCGGCAAGGGAAAAATCCTGGCGGCGGTGCTCAGCTGTCTGGCGGTGTTCGCCATTGTGGTGACAGTGGCGCTGAAAATGTGGATCAAGCCCCCCTCCCTGCCCGTCCAGCCGGAGCCGGACAAAACGCCCGCGAAGCAGACCGTCACGCCCGGCCAGCAGCCGGAAGAGCAGGAACCTGAGGGCCCCACCGACGATGAGCTGTACCCCGACGATGGCTACAACGGCGACATGCCCACCGTCTCCGGCAACCGGAAGGATGGGTGGTACACCTTCCTGCTGGTGGGGACGGACATGGACGACGGCAACACCGACACCATCATGGTGGTCAGCTACGACACCAAGGAGCAGGATATCAGCATCATGTCCATCCCCCGGGACACCATGATCAACGAGAAGTGGGACATCAAGAAGATCAACTCCGTCTATTCCCGCACCGGCAACAGCATCGAGTCCCTGGCCAACCGGGTGCAGAAGCTTGTGGGCTTCAAGCCGGATTTCTATGTGAAAGTGGATCTGGAGATGTTTGTCAAGCTGGTGGATCTGGTGGAGGGCGTGGAGTTTGACGTACCGCAGGACATGGACTATGACGACAGCTGGCAGAATCTGCACATCCATCTCAAGAAGGGCGTCCAGGTCCTGGACGGCGAGCACGCCATGCAGCTGGTCCGTTTCCGCCGGTACAGCGAGGGCGACATCAAGCGGGTGGAGGTTCAGCAGAATTTCATGAAGGCACTGATCAAGGAGTGCCTGAGCCTCCAGCACTGGGGAAAGATCAAGGCATATATTGATCTGGCCATGGAGAGCATCTCCACGGATCTGGATTCCGGTTCCGTAGTCTGGTTCGCAGCCAATGTTCTGGGTCTCAACGGCGTTCCGGCGCTGAACATGAGCGATGTTCAGACCTGCACCCTGCCAGGCGATTACTGGGGAAGCGCGTGGAGCCGCGATACCCAGCAGGAGCAGTCCTATGTGACCATCTATCCCAATGAGGTGGTCAAGCTGGTAAACGAGAGCTTCAATCCCTACGAGCAGAAAGTGACCACCGGCATGCTGGACGCCATGAGTATCCTGAAAAACGGGGACATCGCCTCCTCCACCGGCAGTTTGAAGGACACCCGGCACAACGGCATCATGGCCGTTCGCAGAGGAGAGGCCTACTACGACGATGACGGCTCCATTGTTTACGGCCAGCCTCCCGCCAAGCCGGAGCAGGATGAGCAGGGCAACTGGTACATCCTGGACGAAGAGGGAACCGTTATCTATACCGACGAAGACGGCAATCCCCTGGCTCCTGTCCTGCCTCCCGAGGACAATACCGGTACGGGCCAGCCAGTGGACCTGCCTCAGCTTCCATCTGACAGCGGGCAGAGCGGCGCCTACGATCCCTCCCAGGGAACAACGCCGCCGGAAACGGTTCCTCCCACAGATTCCGGCACAGTTCAGGAGCCCCCCGTTCTTCCCGACGGCGGGACGTCCCCGTCAGGCACCACGGACGAACCGCAGCTTCCTCCGGAGGAGGAGGTCCCCACGGAGATGCCCGACGGGATTTGATACGATACTGCAAAAAAATATATAAAGTGAGGGAATGCAGCATGACACCAAAGGAATTGGCAATTTTGGCGGCAAAGGCGCTGGATGGCAAGAAGGGCGAGGAAATCAAGATCATGGAGGTCACGGAGCTGACCACTCTGGCGGATTACTTCGTCATCTGCACAGGCTCCAGCAACACCCAGATCAACGCGCTGTGCGACGCGGTGGAGGAGAAGCTGGAGACGGAAGCGGGCGAGAAGCCTCTGCACCGGGAAGGTCATCGGGGCGGCATCTGGGTGCTGCTGGATTACGGATGTCTGGTGGTACACGTGTTCAACACCGAGGCCCGGGAGTTCTACGGCTTAGAGCGGTTGTGGAGCGACGGAAAGCCTCTGGATACGGAAGCGCTCCTGGCCGAGTAACGCGCCATTGCGCAGACAGCATCCAAGAGGCCCTAAGCTGGAATATGAAAGCTCAAACGGAGGGGCGCTGCTTTTGCAGC
>OFFE01002007.1_pt1 | contig 13037 bp, 19 predicted proteins | sample 1521371 | NCBI WGS metagenome assembly OFFE01 (sample SAMEA3504131, study PRJEB24116) | mouse gut metagenome | biome: mouse gut; feature: mouse-associated habitat; material: faeces | place: Denmark | collected 2011 | reverse complement strand
GCTCCGACGTGGAGCAGGTGAAGGGAATCGAACCCTCGTGTTCAGCTTGGGAAGCAGAACGGCGAATCCCCTTATCTACCTACAGCCACAAATGGTTGAAGCATAGCGCTTTCTATAGTACCAGCGGGTTTCCCAGCACCCTAGGTTATGACAGTCTACCATAGAATGATTCGATTTTCAAGTGGTCAGATAACTATTTTGCATTTTGCACCGTCCTATCCATCTCACTACTACCGTCCAGCAGTGCAATCCCTGCATGAAGAACATCCCGATCTCGGTGCGTATAGATATTTGCGGTCGTGCTGATGTCACTGTGCCCCATCAGCTCTTTGGCCACGTTCAGCGGTACCCCGGCCCGTTGGAGATCTGTGCAGAAAGTATGCCGCAGACAATAGGGCGTCAGATCAGGTGCCACCACCGACCGGATAATCTGATTGCGGTACACCTCCGCCCCCATATAAATATCCAGGTCCCGGCGAAAACCAGTCCACAGACGCCGGATGCTTCCGCTGTTCTGGATGTTTCCCCGCTGTGTGGGAAAAACAGGGCTGAACGGCTTTCCCTTGGCTGCTAAAAGGAGCGGGAGCAGCTGGGAGTGTATCGGGATATCCCTCATTCCAGCGGCGGTCTTAGGGCCTTTTATGGTCCCTGTGCCGCTTTCTGCGGCGGCGTGAACATGTATCTCATTACGGCCAAAGTCCACATCATTCCAGGTCAGTGCTGCCGTCTCCCCCGGCCTCATTCCCGTATAGAGCATTGTCAGCACCCACAGCCCGGCCTGGGAGGTCTTGGCTACCTCCAGCACAGCGGCACGCTCTTCATCGGTGAGGGAGCGGTGGGAACCGGTGGTGGTCGCCGGCAGTTCCAGCAGCTCCGAGGGATCATAAGAAATGAGTCGGGACTGTCTGGCCCGTTTGAACATCCCCTTGAGCACCTGGCAGACCTTTTTTGCGTGAGAGCTGGACATACCCGCCTGATCGTTCATGATCTTCTGCAGGTGGATGTCCTTCACGTCTTTCAGCTTCAGTCGGCCGATCCGGGGCTTGATGTACCTGGTATACTTTTCCCGGTACATCCCCAAGGATTTCGGGGTCATGCCTTTGGGCTCCTTGTAGGTGGTCAGCCACTGATTGAACCAGGCGTCCACCGTCATGGCGCCGCCGATGGCCTCCTCTCCCCTTTTGGCTGCGGCCAGCTTGTCTGCCAGCTTGGTCATGGCCTCCAGCTCAGTCGTGCCATAGGCTTCATACTGCTTGCCGTTGTAACGGGCGGTCTTACGAAAGTAATTACTTTTCGCCATCACTGTCCCCCCTTTCCGGCTTCATCATACTGGCGGTGCCCAAGTGAGACAGGGCATTTTTGTACGACCTGCGGAGCGGTTTTTCTCCTGGGCATAGGGCCAGTACAGTGTCATAAATGCCTGAAAAGCCTTGACTGTTTGAGACATCCAGCGGCGGTCCGGGATAAGCAGTCGGCGGCCTAGGTTATCCAGCATCAGGTGGCAGCGAAGGCGCCGACGTGAAAGACAGTCCAACGGAATGTCTCCACGGCCACGGATAGTCAATATTTTTTCTGTATACGCCTTTTTAGCTGTTTCGGTCTCAAGGGCAAAGCATTCTAAATACGTCAATCCAAGACGGCGACTCAGGAAAAGGACGGTAATGAAATCCTCACGTTTTCGCTCCAGAGCACAGGCCAGCATACGGTCAAACTCCGATTCGCTCCAGGTATCTATAGGCGGGACCCTGTGTAATTCGTTCATCAGCTTCCGATTCTCCGCTTCCAGTGTCGCCAGCTTTGCTGCCTGTTCCTCCAGCGTCCGCTGGGCCACCAATAGCGCCTGGGCCAGCAGCTCCTCCGGGGCCATGCCCTCCTGGCCCGCTATGTACCCGCCGTTCTTCCGGATGGAAGGTAACACCTCAGCAGTCACCCAGTGTTTGAACTCTTTGGCCCGTTCCAGCTTGCTGGAGAAAATCAGGCTATACACACCTGATTCGTTGATGACGGTTACATCTCGTTTCTGACCTGCACTGTCAATTTGGCAGACCAGCTTATCTTCATCATCGACATGTTTTTTCAATGCGCCAAAGGAATCACTATACCCCAAAGCTGCCGCAATATCTTTCCCAACAAACCTCGGCTCCCCAGCAATCCGGACAACACGAATCTCTCCAAACTCTGGGTTATTGAAAATTACAGGTTCATTCATAAAATTTCCCCCTTGATTTTCACCCAGGAGGCTGATAGAATGACTATGCAGCCCTCAGAGGGCAAACTACCCCCTGGGTGTTGATGTGAGTAGTCGGGTCGTCTCGCCAAAGTCTCCCCGGCTACTCGTCTATTTTTTTTGTTCCAAAACCAGTTCAATACCCTCACGTACAACATCAGTTATGGTTTTGTTGTAGTTTTTACAATATGTTTGAAGCCGCTCCATGGTGTCTTTGTCAATGCGCGCGGTGACGTCAAACACTTTTGGGTTGTCTGATTTTGGGCGACCTGTACGTGGACTCAAACCATCACCCACTTTCTGTCCAACAAAAATTATAATTATTGTTGGACAAAAAGTCAAGGGTCAATTTTATTTTTGTCCATAAAGGTCGCGCTATGTGGCTCATGTCTTTAACATACGAAAATTAAAGTGCTTTGTCAAATGATGTTCCATTTTTAGAAAGACTTTTTTAATATGAACATAAAAGGGCCAGAAAACAATCTCATTTGCTTTCTGGCCCAAAGGGTACATATCTACTTGTTACACGGAAACTGTGCCCGTAGAAACGGAGCGTCTGGTACTGTCACATGCAGAGTACCACAACGTCCGCAAAAAGTCAACCTCAGCCGAAGCTGCTAAAAAATAGGTAGGGGCATAATACCCCCCATAACGTACAATCCTTCGGAGGCGTCGGCCACAAGGCCAAGTTCTCCATCACAACGTGTGCAATGCCGGTCCCCGCCTGCTCATAGGCCAGTGGCCTACCCCGGATTTTCACCAGGAACGCACATAGAATCAATTACGACTTTCTTTATATCACAATATATTGTGGTTGTCAAGAGAGATTTTCTATATTTCGGGCTTTCGAGGTTGCTGCGGTCTGGCTGAGGGCGCACTATCCCCCTGATCCTTGCCATTCCTCCCTAACTTACTCCGCCCTAACTTACTCCGCCCTAAATACAGCCCCATTATAGTGCAAAAGAATGGAGCCGCCAAGGTGGAAATGCTCCACCTAAGATACAGCTCCAGTTTATCAGATAATTTTTGCTGTGTCTAGTTGAAGTTTTTTCAACTTGACAAATAGAAAATATGCGCTATAATAAGAGCAGAAAAGGCGGTCAACCGGATTCGGGCCGGTTGGCGGTCAATCTCCAACAAGTTTATAGCTTGAGAAAATGCCGCTTTCCTGCCGTAGCCTGGGAGGCGGCTACTTCTTTAGGTTGTTGCCTAAAGTGATAGCCGCAATGACAAGCATAAGTAATGCGATGGTTTCAGTTACGCTCATCGGCCTCACCCCCTGGGTCTTGCTGGTGGATCGGCCCCGCCCTTTCTGCATGGACAGTATAGCAGTATTTGACAAAATGCGCAAGGTACAAATAAGACAGGCACCTCTCCGGTCCAGCTGGAGGAGTGCCTGTTTCTGTGTTGTGCCCAAGTTGGGCACACGTTTTCAATCAATAAACCCTTGAGGTTGGAACATCCCGAAAGGTGGGAGTCCTTGCCCAAGGGTTCAATAAATGGTACAATGAGAAACTCTCATTGCCCTTTAATACTATAATTTCACACCATACTTGTCAACCACTATTTTTATCGAAAACGGTGGGAAATGCCGCTCTGTTTCATAATTGCATTGGCCGTGTGGCGGGACTTGATTTTTCCGTCTACTGTGAAGTATTTCCCACTAATCGGGCTGTACCAGATATCGTGATCCCCTCTGCCATGTCGCACAAAAGTACAACGATTCTTGGCTAGAATTTCGCGCACCTGCTTCTCATACTCAGCCATGCGCCATGATCCTCTCCCTGCGCTCAGACTGGAAGGTCAAGGTCAAGGGGGTGGCATTGGGGTCGTTCAGCTCCAGCAGCTCAGGAACAGCGAAACGGACACGCTCCAGCAGAGCGTCAAAGGAGCCGGACTCCAGCGCGAGGCCAGGAATATCGTCGCTGGTGGCAATCCAGACGCTGGCCTCTGGGTCCCATGCCAAATTTACAATATAGTTCATGGTCAATCCTCCCATCATCATTATATCATATCGGAAAGATTTCGTCTCGTGCTCCTAATGTGCCCAACTTGGGCACATTTATTTTTTCTCTGTCTGCTGGGCCACTTTGAATTCAATAAACGCCATGACCTCCTCCTGGACCTTCGGGGGGAGGCTGTTGTATCTCATGACGAGATACGGCTGATCCTGAATCGCCAGATTTTGGGGCCCTGTCTCCCCCAGCAGCTCGCTGGTGGTGATGCCCAGGTACTGGGCCAGAAGCTGGACTTTCTCTACCGAAGGGATGGTGCCGCGAGTTTCCATCTGACTAAGCAGACTCTTTCCAGCACCACTTTCTGCACAGGCAATAGTTGGCTTGACACCCCTTAATTGACAGTACATTTTGACATTTTGCACAAAACTTTGCTTATCCAAGGGGTGCTACACCTCTTTTAAATAAAATTGTCAAGTTTAACATAAATTCCGAAATATGAGAAATTCTATTGACAATCCGATTTTTCGGATTTATGATTTAGGCAAGGGTTGACTGTATGTCAAGGAAAGAGGGAAAAACGCAGTTCCCCCTGGACCAGACGATAATCCGCTTAGAAAAAGAACCTGGGTCCCCTTAATTTTTTCGAGAGGGACAGCGGAAACAAGGTGGCAGGCGGAACAACAAGATTCTAAGCCAAGGATATACTACCATCTTCTTGACTTAAAATCAAGCCCAAGAAACAGAGAGGGAGGTGATTTGTTTGGAAATCAAAAAATATCGGGAATTGGCAGGGATTACCCCGGCTGAACTGGCCCGAATCATGGGTGTGGACCAGGCGGCAGTGACCCGGTGGGAACGAGGGCTTGTTTTGCCCCGGGCCGCCAAAATCCCCAAGCTGGCTGATTTGTTTGGCTGTACCATTGACCAGCTGTACGGTCGGGAGCCGCCCGCAGAATCCAGCTGATACTTCGACCATACAACAGAAGGGAGTGAAAGTCCATGCCGGAGAACTTCCGGAATATCTACAAAATCGCTCGTCGTGCTGCCGGTTACACTCAGGAAGCGGCAGCAGAAATGATGAACCTATCTGTGGAGAGTTTACGGGCCTACGAGACAGGCCGCAGAATACCAGCTGGAGATGTGGTGCTGCAAATGGTGTTCTGCTACAACGCCCAGCGTCTGGCTGTTCAGCATTTGCAGGAAACCAGCGTACTGTTCAACAGCGTCGTGCCCCGCCTGGAGGAGAGGAGCATGTTGGAGGTAGCGGTGCGGATATACAACCGCCTGCGCAGTTTCCAAGAGGATAACCGCCTGGAGCGGCTTTTAGCCATCGCCGAGGATGGTGTCATTGACGACCAGGAGCGGCCCGAGTTTGAGGCCATCATCGCGGACCTGCGGCAGATCATTCAATCCGGTCTGGAGCTGGATGTGTTCTGCAGCGATGGAAGCACATACGAGGGGAAGGAGGGCGATGTATGAGCAGCCATTACAACGAAATCAAGGAGAAGCGCCAGATCCTCCGGGATATCTACGGCGGGATGATGACCATAGCGGACCTGACCCGGGAGTTGGGATATGGTTCTCCAAGATCCGCCCGGGCCTGGCTGTCCACGGTGGGGGTAGAGGCCGTGAAGGTCGGCCGGGGCCTCCGGTATGAGACGGACCAGGTGGCCAAGGCCATCGTGGACGGGAGGGGGATGGTGTAGCCATGTGGAAGAAGCTGTTTGAGGTCCACCCCTGGCTGGAAGACGTTTTCAACTGGAGTTTGCTCACCATTTCGGGGCTGGCGTTCCTGCTGGCTCTGGCCGTGTACTTAGGGAGGACAATGGGATGACCACAAGGACAAGACAGCGCAAAGAGGAGCTTCTGAGGCTGGTGGACCTGATAGAGCGTCTGCCGGTGGAGGTGGAGATCAACACTGCAAGCGCCAGCTCGCACGACGCCCCCGAGCTGCTGCTGACCAGCGGACTGGATTCGGTGGCGGCCGCTTATGGGCTGGAGATCAAGGAACGGCGGTTTGAGTATGAGGATTCCTGTAATCTTCAGCGGACGGCGGTCCTGGATGGTATTCTGCTGGTGCAGATCGTTTCCGATTCGGAGGTGGGATAGGTGGCAAAGAAGATTTTACCTAAGGCCACCAAGTCCAGCCTGGTGAAGCTGATCCGGGCCAAGGGCTATGATGTGCCCTCCATCTACCAGGCTATTTTCGAGCGGGTCCGCCACACTTTCTGGTTGCGGTGGCGGGACAAAGATGGAGTCCCCCATTCGGCGTACTACACCGGGGCAGGTGGCCGGTCGGTGCTTCAGGTCGATAAGACGTGGATCGACCTCACTATGTCGGAGGTGGTTCATTTTGGCCTGTGCGAGGAAAAATAAAAAAATCCCGCATGACTGTAAGTACAGCCACACGGGACCCGTGCCCGAAGAGCACGATAAGGACACGCTTATTCTAACACAGCGAAACGGATTTGGCAAGGGGGTATGTGGGTGATTCCTGAAAATTTACGGGAGCAGTGGGAGCTGGTCCGGGCCAGGGCGGAGGTGCTGTTCCTGGCGGACCATGGCGGAGGCTGCCCGGACTGTCTGGCCGGGGACGGCCTGACCCCAGCGGCCCGCCGTGTGATTCTGCGCCGCATGGGCTTCCGGGTGGCTGAGGAGTACGACATGCCCAGCGCTCTGGACTGGGATATCCGAGAGCCCTGGGTACGGCTGACCAACAACGTGGCGGTATCCCTGGCGGATGGGTTCGTCAGCCGGACAGACACGAGGTAGCCGGATGAGCCTGCGACTGAAAGACTGTACCAAGCCGGAATTGCTTTTCATTATCCAGCAGTTCAAGTTTCATTGCGGCTCCAGCGGGGAGTATTACCTCACGCAGGCCCTTGGCGATGTGCAGATACAGCGGCTGGAAGCACGCCATGCCGAGGCGGACAGGCTGTCTGCTCTCTCGTACCGCAAGCGGCAGGAATATATTACGCTGCTGTCGCCGTATGAGGGAGCGCGGCTGTCGGAGATTCCGCTGCCTGTGCTGGAAGCCGCTGACACCGCCATGAAAGAGGCCCAGGCGGCAGACCGCAAGTGGGCCAACCTGATGCTGAAAGAGAGGTGAGGACGATACCAGACCATCATTTTAATCCTGTGCTGGCTCAGACCTATGGGGTAGACGTCGCTGTTTTCCTGCATAACATCTATTTTTGGCTCAAGCATAACAAGGCTTATGAGAAGAATTTTTACGAGGGGAGATACTGGACATTCAACTCCTTGGCCGCTTTCTGTGAGGCGCACCCGTACTGGAGCAGACGGCAGATCGAGCGTATCATTTCCGCCTGCAAGAAGAACAGCCTGCTTCTGACAGGCTGCTTCAACCAGGACAAGCGGGACAGGACAAGCTGGTATTCCCTCTCCGACAAAGCGATGGCCTATTTCGCAGAGTGCGCCACAGAAACGGCTGGATGCATTTCACCAAACGGTGAAATGCAAAACACGGAACGGGGACAATCATTTCACCAAACGGGGACACCATTACCAGATATAAACCCAGATAACAGCCTAACAGATAATCCCCCCAAAGCCCCCCAGGGGGCGGCGGGCTCAGGAAAGCCAAAGCGGGGCCGAGCAGTAAAGGCGGCGCCCGATTGGAAGCCGGAGCGGTTTGAGGGCTTCTGGCGGATGTACCCCGTCAAATTTCAATCCACGCCCCCCTCGCGGGGGGCGACAGCAAAAACCGCCAAATAATATGACTGTTTTTGCAAAAACCAAACGGTTTTCACAAATACTATCCTGAAGTTATCCCTAACAATGAATTTGCTGTGCATTTCCCTAAAAATGACTTAATAAATTTAGTGCGAAGCTGCCGCACTTTTCTGTCTACTTGACCCTCGCACCTAAAGCATCAGGACATCTTCAGGACTGTAAGATACCTTCGCACCAAAATGCTCGATCTTGTTTTCGTAGCGGTTTCCCAAGTAATAAAAGCGAAGACTGTCTTTCTCGGAATCCATGATCTTACACAGCTTTGCCTGCAATATGCGACACTGTGCCGTGTCCAGCAGGCACTCAAAGACAGAGTTTTGCACACGCTGGCCATAGTTGACACACTGCTTTGCGATCTGCCGCAGACGCTTACGACCGGCAGCATCTTCCGTATTCACATCGTAGGTGATTAAAACCAGCATCCGATCACTTCCATAAAAATGGTGGGTAAGCGTCCAGGTCTCCCCGGAGATAACGGGCCAATAGCAGCGCCTGAACATAGGGGATCATCCCCCATGACAGCTTTTCGCCCAGATAGGGGTGGGTCAACCTCTCTTTCTTCTTTTCCTGCCAGCCTTTCAAAAACGCTCTCCGGCCTTTGTCGGTCAGGGACACCGCACCGCTCTCCATATACAGAAAGTCCGACGCCTTGACCTGGCGATTGTTAATAAGGGTCAGCACGAAGCGGTCCGCCATACAGGGGCGCAGTTCCTCCATCAGATCCAGAGCTAAAGAGGTCCGGCCCGGACGGTCCCTGTGCAGGAATCCCACATAAGAATCCAGCCCCACGCTCTCCAGTGCAGAGGCACAGTCGTGGGCCAAAAGGCTGTAGGCGAAGGACAGCATGGCGTTGACTGCGTCCAGCGGCGGGCGGCGGCTGCGGCCGTGGAAGAAGAACACTTCTTTATCTCCAAGAATCATCTCGTCGAAGGCTCCAAAGTAGGCGGAGGCGCCAACTCCTTCCAGGCCCCGCAGTTCCTCCAGATCAGCGGTCTCTTTGACCTGAGCCAACAGGCCGTGGATCTGCCGAGATGCGGCAGTCAGCTTTTCGCCATCCACCCGCAGGCCGTGGTCCCGGCGGGTGCGCTCGATACTCCAGCGGGCATTGAACAGCTTTCCGAAAATCATGGTGCGGCTGATCTGACAGCACTGGACCGGATCGTCCGCAGTCCGGTATTGCGTCCGGCGGAGGAGAACGTTTCCGTTCCCCTCCCCACATACCCTCGCCAGGAATTTTCCTCTGGGATTGCAAAACGCAAATCCGATCTGCCGTTCCGCACAGGCGCCCATTAAGGCGGACGAGGCCCCGGAGTAGGAAAATGTGATAATATTCTGCAAAGTATGCAGAGGATAGCGGGCTGCTATCTGCTTATCCCGGTTGGCCACAACATTTTCTCCATCCAGAGACAAGTAAATGTCCTCCGACAGGATGTATAAGGTGTTGAGCAGATGTTTCATTCCAGCCCCTCCATAGCGGCGGACAGATAATCCGCAACCTTTTTACGGCTCATCAGCTTCGGCAGGCACAAGTCCTTTAATGAGCAGGCGTTGCAGGCTTTAGAGTGCTTCACTTTGGGTGTATAGCGCCTTTGGTACAGCTGGTGCATTTCTGTCAGGCTGTCCCGGACCTGTTGACGCAGTTCTAGAGTAAACTGAACCACGGTCCGGCGGCGTGGCTCCCCGTAGTAGAGCGCCCCCTCCGGGACAGTACAGCAGAGCATCTCCTCCAGACACATGGCCTGGGCGCAGAGTTGCAGTTCATCCGCATTGTCCTCCTTTGGCTTGCCCCGCTTGTATTCCACTGGATAGGGCTGCCACAACCCCTCCCGGTCTCGCAATGAAATCCCATCCGGGTCCCGGTGAAATTCCACCGCATCGCACTGGCCGGAAATGCCCAGCTGCGCTGAATGGATCGCCAGTCCTCTGATGGTCAGGCAGTCACCCCGGCTCTCCCGGAACTCCTGGTCGTGAACACGCTCGTGCATGAGATGGCCGTCTACCGTGCGGAGATTCTCCGCCCACTGGTTTTCTACATGGATCAGCGCCCACTGCCGGCGGCAGAAGGCGAAGTGCTGCAAGCCTGAAAGCAGGAGCCAGTCCTCCTCTGGCCGGTTCATACCATGCGCCGGCAGGTGACGTCGGCAGGCAAGGCGGCCTCGTCCACCGTGACCCGGTAGTCCTGATAGCAGCGAGCAGGGGCAGGATTGTCCTTGTCTGTCCGCTCCACGTTCACTGATTCAAAGAGTTTCCAGGCTGGCGCGCAGCCCAGTTCGGAGTCGTGCTTGAAAATAATCAGTTCCCGTACCGCCATCTTGCCCCGGGCGGCGGAGTGGTCGTGCTCAAACATATTGAGAATCGCCTGCCACAGCAGCTCCAGGTCTTCCTCGGAGAATCCGGTGGTCTTGCGGGCCAGATTGGCGGAGACATAGCCCTCACAGCGGTAGAGGCCGTAGGGGATGATGTACTTGCGGCCCATCTCGGTTCCTTTCTTCTCCGCATCGGCTTCGGTTGTAATGGCCACACGGGTGATGGTCACCTCCTGAGGCATCACCGGCTCCACGCTGCGGGCAAAGCCCAGCTGCACCGGCCCTCGGACCTGGCCGCAGTTGAGAGCCGCTTTGACAAAGGTGGTCATGACCGCGCCAAAGGTACGGATGTCATAGAAGTTGGCGCACATCCAATCCCGAATTTTCTCATCCAAGTGGGAATCGGCCTTTTTCTTCTCCTTGACCGTCTTGTCTGTTACATCCAGCGCGGCATAGGCCTCGGCGTCGCTGCGATTGAGGGGCGCTCCGTCCTTGATATAAATGCGGTAGCCGTCGGCGTCCTCCTTGACCGTTTCCACATAGTTGCGGATCTTCCGCTTCAGGCACACGTCGGTCACCAGCCCCAGGCCGGTCTCCGGGTCCACCCGGGGCATATTGCCCGCGTCGGGGTCTCCGTTGGGGTTTCCGTTCTCTACATCGAAGAGAATCACAAATTCATAGCGGTTTTTGATTGGCTCAGACATGTTCACGTTCCTCCTTTTTTGTATAGCGGGCCTGGGTCTGGTGGTAGTATCCTAACTGAAACGCGCCCTGCTGGGGCAGGCTCAGGCGGTCCGGAAAGGTTTCTCCCAGCTTGGCGGTCAAATCAGTTAACTGTTTGCTGTATGAGATATCAAAGCCCTTATCCAGCTTCCGCAGATGCTTCTGCGCCAGGTTAATCAGCGTTGGAAACACCCGGCTGGGTGTGGCGGAAGCAGAGTTAAAATATTTGTCCTTAATGGTAGTGTTGATGCCCGGATTAGCTGAGGACTGGATGGCTTCCAGTACTGAGAACAGTCGGCCCAAGGTGTAAGGGATATTATTGCTGTCCGGATTCAGGGACACGGTCAAAACCTCCTTTGGTATATCAGGATGGGGATTTTTCAAGTAATACGCTTTCAAAATGGCTGCCCGGCCCCTGGTGATTTCCCGCTCCGCCCGGACACGCAGGGAAACGCCGTTAAGCAGTGTGGCGGGATAAGGTGTATCATTCAGAATGGCGCGGAGGGTTTCTCCGGCCATTCCAGGTACAGGGGACTTGTCGCGGGAATTCTGGTTCACGGTCTCGTCCAGCCTTTCCACAATGGTCAATGCCCTGGGTGTTCCCGACTTGTCGCGGGAATTCTGTTTCACGGTCTCGTCCAGCAGCTTCCATAGGGGAAGGACCTCAAACTTATCAAAGACAGGACGGACAATTTTCAGCCGCTCCTGGTGGGCCTGAATGTTTCTGACAAATTCACCGAACGAATTTTTGAGGAAGAACCGCACCGAAAGCCGGGCGGCGTTTGGCGACAGACCCAGGATATAAAATGTAGTATTAGGGTCCAGTTGTGCCTCCTCAAACAGGACCGGCTTGCCCTGGCACAGGTCAAGGACCATTTTTTGCAGGTCGGAGACCGAGTAGGTACTGGGAGCGCCAAACAGGCTTGCCATCGAGAAGCTCTGGTAGGCCCGCTGGCCGCCCGATGCCCAAAACAAAACCGTGGTATCTCCGATCTGTCCCACATACTCCCGATCTGCCAGCAGGTGGTTCAGTGCGCTGGTATAGGCAAAGGCTGCGTATTTGCTGGTGGGGGCGTTGAAGCTCTGCTCCCGGCCATAGGAGCAGAAGGCAAGGGCATTGAAACCGACCAGCGTATTTCCCATCGGCTGCCACCAAGGCCCACTGCCCTTTACATTTGGATGTATTCTTTCGACAGGCCCTTTTTTTCCTGTGACAAGACACACCATTTCAGGATTGTCCTCAGATGTATTGTAATAGTTCTCCCATGCTGTCCGAATTTTTGGATCTTCTTGAGGATAGTCGCCATCATATCGGAATACAAGGTTGGCTCCTGCTAAAATATCCTGGAGCTTGTCCTCCAAAGCAGGATGCTCTCTGGCCTGTTCCGGGTCCCAGTGGTCAAAGAATGCCAGCACTGCCTGGGCCGGTGGGCTGTCCACACCATCTAAAATCTGATGATGGAGCGTTTTACAGACGGCGAAGCACTCCAGGCTCCGCTGCGGCTTGCCTTTTTCGTCTGCACCCAGAATGTAGCTGGAATTGTCCCACAAAAAATTGGAGGCCACTCCGCTAGACCTTTTGACCGGAGCGGGAAGAGACATGGTTCTGGGAGCCAACACCTTCTTCTTCCCTCGTTCCACGTCGTTTTTCAGGGAAACCACCTGCTCCAGCTCTCCGGCATCGTTGATGTACAGCGCATAGGAAATATTGGCGTCGCTCCAGCCGGGCCGGGCCAGCTTCCCCTGGGCGGCCAGGTCCTCATAGTGTTCCACAAGTGCCTGCAAGATCATCCAATCACCTCCCCGCTGTTTCTGTCCGGGACCTCCAGCACACCATCCCGGAGCTCCGCCCGAAAGAAGAGCGGGGTAATATTTTCCGGGTCGGAGTAGTCCAGGTCCCAGAGCATATACCCCAGGTCCCGTACTCCCTTCAGCTTCTCCGGACAGGACGGCGGGGCTTCACACGCTTTAAACTGCGCGGGAAATTCCCGGCAGCCAAAATAGGGCTGGCTGTAAGAAGCTGTACCAATAGAGGGAAAAGTAGTATAATGAGGGAATGATACAGAAAAA
>OFFE01001999.1_pt1 | contig 13094 bp, 12 predicted proteins | sample 1521371 | NCBI WGS metagenome assembly OFFE01 (sample SAMEA3504131, study PRJEB24116) | mouse gut metagenome | biome: mouse gut; feature: mouse-associated habitat; material: faeces | place: Denmark | collected 2011 | reverse complement strand
TGCGACACGCTGGCGGCGATCCTCAAAGCGGCCAGGAGGGAACAGAGCAAGAACCGCCTGCGCTATGGTGAATTCTACCGCCTCAACTACTACGCCGAGGTCAGGGAGAAAGACCGCATCTATTACGAGGTCTACACCCTGCCCAGGATAGAGGAAGCGCCGGAGGGGTACAAGGAGATTTCCTTCGTCTGTCTCCGGCCTGATGGAGCGATAGAGACGCCGAGTACGGTGAGCATCATGTGCCGCAAGGCAAAGGGGAAGGTAGAAGGCTTGGCGGACTTCCATTTCCATATGCTCCGCCACACCTTCACGAGCAACCTCCTGTCCAATGGGGCCGCTCCGAAGGACGTGCAGGAACTGCTGGGACACTCGGATGTCAGTACCACAATGAACATCTACGCCCACTCTACGAGGGAAGCGAAACGCAACTCCGCCCGACTGCTGGATAAGGTGGTCAACGGGGAGTAAAAAACTTTCCCTTGTTTCAGCCCGTAAGGGAAAAAACAAGGGAAAGTACATACAGTTTGAGGATTTAGCAAGCGGAAACGCCTGATATTACAAGGTTTTTTAAGGGGAAGAACAATAAATTCTGATTTCTGAAATCATACGCCAAGGCAAAGCCTGTTCCAGATTTAGCGTAATACCCCCACATGGCAGCAGAGTCAATAGTTTCTGAAAAACATGCCAATTTGAGGACACTCTGAATGATGTGCTCAATTCTGGGCATATTTGCATCAAGCCGGTTAACCAAGAAGCAATGTAATTGCTTTCTGAATTCGTTTATCTCAGACTCAGACATCTGCTTAAATTGTGCCTGCACAGAAGTAGCTATATCGTCAGCAAATGAATTCGATACGCTATTCGGAATTTCTGCCCCAAAAGAGATGAGAGAGCGTTCAAGGTTTGAATAGATGGTGTTACGATCTAAAAACAGCAATGCATCAAAATCATCGTTCATCTCTGACCCTGGCGTAAACCAAAGTTGATCTTGATCAAATGCAGATATATTGTTCTCACTGCATTCCCGAAAACGATACAAAGATGATGGGGTTTCTGTCTGCAAAAAATCAATAAGAGGCTGGTATCGAACATTCTGTTCCTCTTGTGGCATATTCTGTGGGACAACGATACTATAAATCAGGTCTTTGTAATCTTTATCTGTCACGGCAATATCTCCAAACTTTTTCTTTTATTATAACGCCAAAATCAAAGAAATGCAATGGCTACACACTACTGTTCAAAATCATTTTGACTATTTGGACTCTGTTTTCCGCCCAAGGGCAAATTGTCACTGTTGTAGGTGAATTGATGAATTCATTCGAGCGTTATCTCAACAACTTGCTCCTCAACTTGACACATCTCTTGGCGTTTTTTGATATTCCCTTTCATCCTTTGCACCAGTTCAAATGTCTCTTGGTCAATGATAGGCTCATGGGCATTTTCCACCAAGTACGCGTCCAGTTGACCCTCGTTCTTCTCCCGCCTGCCGGTCAAAAAATCGACCGTAAAGCTTTTCTGCATCCGCACATCACCCACATATTTTTCATTACTCAGCATTCGGTCAATGGTAGAGGTGCTCCACTCCAATTTGCCCGTCACCGTTTTGATCCCATGCTCCTCCAGATACCGTTTGATTTTGCGCACCCCGTTGCCTTGGACGTAGAGATCAAAGATTTTACGCACGATCTCAGCTTCCTCCGGCACAATTTGCAGGACACCGTCCGGCCCTTTGGTGTAGCCAAGAAACTGCGTGTGGTTCAGCACGGTTTTCCCGCTTCTCATGCGGTGGCGGATACCAAACTTGATGTTCTCGCTGCGAAAGTGGCTTTCGGCCTGCGCGAGAGCTGCAAGCTGATCGATCATGCTGTCACTGGCATTCAAAGTATTCAATCCTCCATTCTCAATGTAAATCCCGATATTCATTTTCTTCAACCTCCTGATTTGACGAATGGTTTCTAATGTGTCCCGACCAAAACGGCTCAAAGACTTCACCAGGATCAAGTCTACTTTTCTTTTGGTGCAGTCTTTCATGAGCTTCTGATAACTGGGGCGTTGATCGGTGTTTGTTCCAGATGCAGTGTCAGAATACGCAGCGACCAGTGTCCAATTAGGATGGCTTTGAATGTAATTGGTGTAGTAGTTGATTTGGGCTGCCAGACTGTACTGCTGCTCCTCATGTCTGGTGCTGACACGGCAATAGGCGCAACCCGGAGCGGTTGCTTTTTTATAGGCACCTGTTGTGCTGCTTCCAGGATCATAGTCACTTTTCTGGACATAACAAAACCTCCATGATAATTACTGAATAGCAGTATATCATGGAGGCTCTACATTAGAAAAGCTACATTCCAACCCTGTGTAACAAGGTTAAAATGTAGCTTTCAACATGGCTTGTCACTACGAAATCACTATTTCTGAAAAGCGTTGTGGGGCAACGGTTCCCCGATGCCAGATATCCCACACTGCGTGCAGCTCCAAACCATGATCATCTGAGGCATGACGGCGTGATATGGTGCACCGTCCGTACGGGGACTGTTATGCCAGACTGAGCCGGAATTCCCTGCCCCCTATCGTATAAGTGACGCAGAGACCCCGGTTTGTGTCTACGTGGATATTCTCCGCCCGGCTGAGCTCCCGCAGGGCGCGATACTGTTCCCGGGCGGTGGGGCTGTAGCCCGCCGGATCGTCAGAAGTGAGCAGTACCCCGCCCAGTAGTGCATTTACCTGGGCCAGCTTCCGCTTCTGCTCCGCAGTGAGTCTCAGGTTTTCTTCCCGGAGGAAAAAGACGTCCGGGTCGCTGAGCCAGGCCCTGCCGTTAAGCTGGCGGCGGAAGATCGTGTTGCCGATGGCCTGTTTGGTGGACACCCGTTCCCGGTGGAGCAGGCGCATATACCACACATCGTCCCAGTCCAGCCCCACGTCGCAGCTCACCCGGCAGTAATCCACCAGGCCGAAGGCCGGCATCACCGGCACGCCGCAGCCCAATATCAGCTTGTCCCCGCACCACTCCCGCAGCAGTTCCATGGCCCGGATCATCCGCCCGGCGCGGCTCTCGGTTTTCTTGCCGAAGGGGGCCGCGCCATAGAGGAAATCCAGTTTCACCAGGTCGAACCCCCACTGATCCAGCACCCGGTCAAAGACGCCGCGTAGATAGTCCCGCACTGCTGGCAGGTCGATATCCAGAGCGTAAAAGCCGCTCCAGTTTCCGCCGCATTTCCAGGGCTGGCCGTTTACCTTCAGCAGCCAGTCCGGGTGTTCCCGATACAGGTTGGAATCTGTCTCACACACAAAGGGGGCCAGCCACAACCCCGCCAGAAAGCCTGCGTCATGGATTTCCTCCGCCACTGACTTCATGCCGCGGGGGAATTTCTCACTGTCCGGCTCCAGCCAGTCGCCGACCTGGGGCTCCCAGCCGTCATCTACCTGGAACAGGTCACCGGGGGATAAAAGGGTCTTGCACCCTGCCAGGTCGGAGGAAATGGCCTCCTGGGTGATGTCCTGATATCGGTTATACCAACTGGAATAGCCTGCCAGTTTTTTGCCCGTCCGGGGTTTGACCCCCATAGCGGCAAACCAGCCGTCAAACACCTCCGTCTCTGTCCCCTCAGCAACGTACAGGTCAAAGGCGTGGAGCGTCCCACCGGGATGCTCCACCCCGGCGCAGTCCCGCTCAATGGCGAGCAGGCCTCGGTTTGCGTCGTATCGGAAGATGGTGTATCCGGGCCGCTCATCCAGGGAGGCGATAAGACAGAACCGCTCCCCCCGTCGGAAATAGCACCAGGAAAAGCCGTGAAATAGGCCCCGCTTGTTGGGGTAGTCTACGAAATGATAATCTCCATAACGGTCAAAGGCGTATTTGTCCAACAGGGGCTTGGGCACATGGGCCAGCCCCCGGATCTTGTCCCGCTTGCCGCATTCCGGGCAATAGGTCCAGGTCTGATAGCCGTTCAAGAAGGCCCGCCCGTCCTTGCCCATCTCCCAAGGGAGGATGGCGGTGATTGCCTGGATGGTTCCGGCAGGGGCATCGCAGCGAATGCGGACGGCGCCGTCCGGCCCGTCCACCACCCCGGTGAGGGCACGTCCGCCCACCAGGGCGCGCCAGCGCAGCAGCTTATCCATTGCCGCCACCCCCGGCCCGGAGCTGGTGGCCGATCTCCTCCACCCGCTGGTCGGTGAGGGTGAACTTGTTTCGGAACAGCACAAACGCCGCGGCCAGCACGATCATGGGCAGCACCGTCATCATCAGACGCAGACCCAGCAGGGTCCCGGCGCTCTGGACGGCCACCGGTCCGATTTCGTCGGTGTTGCCCGCCAGGCCGATGAGGTCCAGCCCGATCCCGGTGAGGAATACCGCCACGCCGGAGGCGGCTTTGACCACAAAGGTCTGCATGGAGAAGATGACGCTCTCCTCCCGCCGGCCGGTTTTCAGCTGGCCGTAGTCCACGCTGTTGGACAGGAACAGGGTGGTGAGCACGGACAGCATCCCGTTGCAGATGAAGACCACCACCCCAGGGATCAGCAGGAGGGGAAGATATCCCGACAACCCTGCCAAGAGGAAAGCGAGCATGACCACATAGGCGCAAAACGCGGAGATCAGGCTGACGGCAAAGATCCGGGTATTGGACAGTTTTCTGCGCAGCAGTGGGTAGACCACCATCATACCAAGGATCTGGGCCGCCCCGCCCACGGTGGAGAACAGGGTGTAGCTGCCTTTCCAGCCCGCCCCGCCGAAGTCGTATTTGAAGAAGTAAATAATGAAGTTGGAGGTGAGGTACAGTGCGGAATTGATGAGCACAATGCTGGCCACCACCACCATGGCCTGATCGTTGCGCAGCAGGGCGGCGAACATCTCCTTTACCCCGGCTGTCTCCATCTCGGTCTGGGAGTTCTCCTTAAAAAAGGCACAGCACAAAATCTCCGCCGCCACGAACAGCACCGACACGATGAGGGCAACCCGGCCAAAGCCTGCCCGCTCGCTGTCGCCCCCCAGTACCCCCACCAGCGCGACAGTGAACATGGCGATAAGGGCGCTGCCCACCCCCGCGCAGGTGCGGCCCACCACGGACAGGTTTTCCCGGTCCGCCGGGGTCTTGGTGACAGCGGGGATCATGGACCAGTAGGGAATGTCCATCATGGTATAGGTGACGCCCCAGAGGATATATGCCACGGCGAAATAGGCCATCAGTCCCGCGCCTTCGGCGTGGGGGGCGTTGAACAGCGCGTAGAGCACCACCGCGTTAAGTATGGTGCCGCTGAGCAGCCAGGGGCGGAACCGGCCCCAGCGGCTTTTCGTTTTTGCCACCAGTACCCCCATAAAGGGGTCATTGAGGGCGTCGAACACCCGTGCTGCCATCAAAATCAGCCCCACGAAGGTGGCGCTGAGGCCCAGCACGTCCTGATAGAAGTACATCACATAGGATGCGGACAGGGCATACACCATGTCCTTGCCCACGGCGCCGATGCCGAAGGCGGCCTTTTGCTTCAAGGTCAGTTCCATTTTTCCTCCCCCTTGGTCTTAATGGTGAAGTTGATCGTCACGTCTTCGGTCTGTTCCGTGTGGACGGTGAGGACGGCGGTCCCCGTAGTGCCCAGGCTGCGCACATAGGCGCCGCACATACCGCCCTCGGCCGTGACGGTGGCGGGGCCTGCCAGCTCTGCGTTCCCGGACAGGGCGAAGGACACGGGAAGCTGGGCATAGGGGGCCGGGTTCCCGTTCCCATCCAGAATACGGACCCGGATCGCGGCCATGTCGTAGCTGGCCCCCTCGGTGAGGGAGGTATGGCTGACCTTTACCTCCAAATGGAGCTTCGCCGAGGGGCGGCAGGTGACGCTGGCCACGGTTTTGCCATCCTTGATCCCGTCGAAGCGCCAGACGGTGGCTTCGCCGCCCCAATTGGCTACATACTTGCCGTACAGATCCACGCCGTCCTGGAATTTCATGCCGTACCGGGCCATGCACCAGGCCATTTTCGCTTTATAGGACACTGGCAGACCGGCCAGCCCATACTTCCCAGCCGCCAGCAGGCACTCCCGCAGGAGCTTGGCCTTCTCCGGCGGAAAACCCTCCTGAGTCTCCAGCAGCTCACCGATGGTGTCATCCACCACGAAGGGCGGGTGGGGCAGAGAAGATGTTCGGTTTTGGCACAGACGGGTGACAAAGACCCCGTTTTTATACAGCGCCACCTCGTCCGCGTTGGAAAACACGTACACACGCCCCATCCGCCCCGCCGGGTAGTCGCCGATGTCCATGGAGGAGCCTACCGTCAGCACAGGGGTCCCCTCTCCCTGGCTGGCATAGGCCGCCGCGGCCAGCTTTGGGTTCCGAAAGGCGTCCATCACCCCGTGATAGCAGATCCGATCGCCGGAGCCAAAGTCCTTGTGGGTGGGATAGTCGAACATACACCAGCCAAAGCACCCTGCGTGTTCCTTCCACGCCGCATCCTGCACCCGGAGGTGGCGCAGGGCCTGCTCCTGCCGCCGTGCCCAGGTGTCGAAGGGCTTGGTGGGGAACATATGGCCGTTGCACTCCGAGATGAGGAGGGCCTTACCCATATCCGATGTAACCTCTTTTTTGGGCTTGGCCCCGGGGGTCCTGCCGTTATGCGAGAAATCGTTGTAGGCGTATACATCTTCCAGCAGACTGCTTTTTTCCAGGTAGCGCACGCCTGAGGTTTGACGGCTGGAATCCAGCTCATGGGTGATGGCGTTGGTGCGGGCGTAGAATTCGTCATCGTCCAGGCTCTCGTTGATACGCACACCCCACAGTATGATGGATGGGTGGTTCCTGTATTGTAAAACCATTTCCCGGACGTTCTGGCAGGCCTGACCTTTCCATGCCCCGTTTCCGATGTGCTGCCAGCCGGGGATCTCGGTGAACACCAGAAGCCCCAGCCGGTCACATTCGTCGATAAAATACTGGCTCTGGGGATAGTGGCTGGTGCGCACGGCATTGCAGCCAAGCTCCTCCTTCAAAATGCGGGCATCCTCCCGCTGAAGGGCTTCCGGGGCGGCATAGCCGATGTAGGGGTAGCTCTGATGGCGGTTCAGGCCTCGGAGGAAGGTTTTTTTGCCGTTGAGGTAGAAGCCGTCCGCTTTGAACTGCGCGGTGCGGAAGCCGAAAGCGGCCTCCTGCCGATCCAACTCCATTCCGTCCGGGGCCAGGAGGCGGGCCTCACAGCGGTAAAGATCGGGCCGCGCCGTGTCCCAGGGCCTGGCGTTCGGAACATTGGCCTTTCCCGCCGCGCCAGCCCACACGGTTTTCCCCGCGCTGTCCAAAATGGAGACCTCCAGCTTTGCCCCATCGGGCGCGCCGTCGGTGGCCACCTTGACGTTTGCCGTGGTCAACGTGGGTGTGGTAACATAAATGTCAGTGATGCATCCGTTTTCCCGCACATCCAGCCATGCCTCCCGGTACAGCCCACCATAGGTGAGGTAGTCCACCACAAAACCAAAAGGCGGAATGGATGGGTTTTCGCTGGTATCCAGCTTCACAGCCAGCAGGTTGGACCGACCCGGCTCCACCAGCTTTGTCACTTCTACCCGGAAGGCGGTGTAGCCACAGCGGTGAGTGGCCGCTTCCACGCCGTTGACGTACACCGTAGCAATGTGGGCCGCGCCGTCCAGTTGAAGGAACAGCCGCTTGCCCGCCAGTCCGGCGGGGACGTCCAGCGTCCGGCGGTAACCGCACAACATCTGATAGTCCTCCGAATCGATGCAGTGCAGGGGCAGCTCCTTACAGGTGTGGGGCAGGCGGACAGCTCGGGCTTCGCCGCCCCCGGTCGGAAATTCGTCGCTCCACTGGGGCGTAAACTCCCAGCCGTCGCACAAACTATACCTCATCGTTTCTCCTCCTGATCCCGTTCATAATGATGTCCATCATAGCGGCCAGGGTGTCCGCGTAGCTGGCTCCGTTTTCGCCGTTTACAAGGAAACCTTCGATGGACGCGGTGACCATCTGCCGCAGTACCGGGATAGACACCGGCCGGATGCGGCCCTTCGCCACCCCTTCCTCCAGCAGGGCGATGGTGGGCTCCCAGTTGGTCGCCAGGTGCTGCCGTACCCGGTTGGCCACGGAAGGGTACTTTTCGTCCAGCATACCCAGCAGGCGGAAATCCATCGCTTGATACTGCTCCGGCAGAGCGATCATGACCGACCTAATCCGCTCCTCGATGGGGCCGGAGGTCGCGATCAGCGACTGCTTTTCCTGATGAATGCGGTGGAACAGATCGTCTACCATGTCCATCAGAAGCTCCTCCTTGGATGGGTAGAGCGTGTAAATGGTTTTTTTGCTGATGCGCAAAGCATCGGCCACCTCCTGCATGGTGAACCGCAGGCCCTCCGCCTGAAACAGTGCGGCGGCCGCGCCGATCATGCGCTCGCGCAGCTCCATGGCGAATTCCTCCTTCCTTCGGAAACCCGATTATTTATTTCGGTTTCCATTGTAGCACAGGAAACCAAATCGATTCAAGCGGTTTCGCAATATTCTGCATTTTGACCATTTAAAGCGCGTTTTTTTGTGGGTTTTGCACATCTCCCTTGCCGCGTGATCGGAAACGGCAAAATAAAACGACATGCTTCTTGTGGAAACCTGTCATTTTTTGGATCAATGTGGCAAAATCGCCTTTCAGAAAGCGTTGCGGCGCAACGGGTTCCGAACACGTTTTCCGGCTTCACCCTGTTTCAGAAGCGAACGCCTGCCGAAGCACTTGCGTTCGTTTTTCCGCCATGGTCTTTGCTATCTCTTTGCCTGTGAAAAAATCGAACCCGTGAAAGGTGCCTTTCACGTCCTCCAGCTGTACATCCACCCCCGCCGCCTCCAGTGCCTTGGCATAATCCGAACGCTGTCCTCCAAGTGGGGGACGTGTTCGGATTTATCATTTCTATTGAGACATATTAATCACCATGCCGACCGCCAAGCGGTCTGCACAAATAGGAATGAAAGAGTGCAGACAAGCGGTCGCCTTTCTTGTAAAATTGAGTTGAGGGGAAGCACACTACAACACACGGTAGGAGGAGTCGTAGATTACTTCCAGAGTTCAAACCAGTATATTAATCAGTGTTAGGACCGCCTTTTCAAGCACAAATAAGTGGCGTTTCAAGCCCGGACACTAAGGATTGTATTAACACCTGTTAATTGCCTGGCGGTTCAGTCACTGCTTTCTCCTCACCATTTCATTATGAGGAGGGTATAGATTGAAAGTCGTATTTCCAACCTGCTGTGGGGTGGATGTTCACAAGTCCTTCCTGGTGGCGACTATCATCAAGACGCCGAAGGACAACTTGCAGCCGAGTTATCAGAAGAAACGGTTCTCCACATTTAACGCAGATCTGAACCGTTTTTCCGATTGGCTCCACGAAAACAACTGTCTGGATGTGTGCATGGAATCCACCGGGAAATACTGGGTTCCTGTATTCAACATTCTGGAAAAGTGGGGCATTCGTGTTGTGATTGCCAATCCCAAATGGGTCAAAGCTGTGAAAGGAAACAAGGATGACACGAAGGACTCCAAGTGGATCGGGGATCTGTTCCGTATCGGTTTGGTGAAAAGCAGTTTTATCCCGGCCAAGGACATTCGTATTCTTCGGGAGCTGACCCGTTACCGCTACAAACTCGTTTCTATGAAAAGCAGTGAGAAGAATCGCTTCCAGAATGCCTTTACCGTCTGCAACGTGGCGCTTGATTCCGTTGTGTCTGATATGTTTGGCAAATCCGCAACCGCAATCACGGATTACCTGACATCCGATGAGAATTTTGACCCACAGCATTGCGTTTCCCTGTTACAGCGTTCCCTCAAGAAAAAGGCGGATGACGTTCTCGCTTCTATTGAAGGGTACGAAATTTCGCCGGAGCAGAAATACCGCATTGGCATTGTTCGCGACCATCTCCACTACATTGAGAAACTGATTGAGCGGGTGGATTCCTGCATCAACGCCATGGTTGAAAAGTACGACGGGGCTATTTCGCTCCTTTGCACCATTCCCGGCATTGACCGCAACTCCGCGATAACTGTTATCTCTGAAATTGGCGTGGATATGGCTCAGTTTGGTTCCTCCAAGCGCCTTTGCTGCTGGGCCGGTCTCACCCCCGGCAATAACGAATCTGCTGGCAAGAAGAAGTCTGTCCGTATTTCACGTGCGGGAGTTTATCTCAAACCTGCGCTGGTACAAGTTGCCCACGCAGCCGTGAAGGACAAGACAAATCCCTATTATGCGCTGAAATATGAGCGCATCGCCAAGCGCCGGGGCAAGAAACGGGCCATCATCGCCATTGCCAGAATGATTTTGACCGCCATCTATTCTATGCTCTCTACCGGGGAAATCTGGAATCCTGTTGACCTGTTCAAAATCGATTTGCCTGAGCATCTCAAAGAACAGCAGCTTCAAAAGGCTGTGAAACGGGCTGTTCGATTCTTGGAAGCGCAGGGGCTCAAAGTCAGTTAGCTGTTTCCAACACTCTGCCGTCTGCCCCGAAAATTCACCTGTTCTCGGGGCTGCTTTTTTGCGCCCTTTTCAGGTGCGCCTCTGATTCTGGGGGCTTTCACACTAATCCTCGTTTGCCTGATGCTTTGCGCCATGCTGGGGACCCCCGCCAGCGCCATGGGAGTAGCTGATACTGCTGATACCGCAGTGCCGGCATACCTCTAGCGGCGGCCGGCTTGAAGCGGACAAAGTAGTCGATGGCGCCATCCTGGATGATCTGCTGGGCCTCGGGGAACTTCTCAGCATCGATGGCTTCCAGTGCCCGTGTCAGGTAGGGGGCGGTGGTCTTGGGTTTTCCGAACATCATGCCGCTGCGCCTCCCTTCGTCTCGTCCAGTTCCAAGCGGAGCTTGGCATCCTGCTCGGAAACCACCAGCCGGACCGTCTGCATGGCCGTATGAGCCAGCCGGGTCACGCTCTCGGCGTTGTCAATGAATACCGGCATGGAAATCCCCCAGTGATAGGCCAAGGTCTCAATGATCTCCAGTCCGGCATTGATGCGAGCGGCGTTGTTGGCATCCCGGAAGAGAACCATGGAGCCCGCCTCATTGGGCACCAGGACCTCGCAGTCATCCTTGACACCGCCGTTCACCTGTTCCAAGAAAAGGCGGAACCGGACATTCTTGAATTTCCCGTTGATGCGGTCGGTGAGCATCCTGACCTTGGCCTTGGTGAACTGCTCGCAAAGGTAAATCCCCTTCTCCAGCTCCTCGTACTGCGCCGACAGAGCCTTTTCCTGATCCTGTAGCTCTGCGATGCGTTTCCGCTGGGCCTCCGCCTGATCCGCTTTGCCCTTCTGCTGCTGGAGCTCGCGGGACTCGGCGTAGACGGCCTGAATCTGGGCGTTCAAGGCCTTCTGGCCCGCCCCAGCCTCCGCGGCCTTGCTGGCGGCCACTGCGGCGGCGAGACTGGCGTATTCTGTGGTCTGCTCGAAGGGCGTGGGCGTCACCAGCTTGGCCTGCAGCGAAGCCTGCTCATCGGTGAGATTCTTCAGCTCCGCCTCGGCAGCATCGAACTCCGTCTGGAGCCCGGCGATCTGCGCCTGAAGGCCCTCGATCATTTCCTTGCTGGCCTCCCGCTGGCCCTGCTGATTGACCGCCTGAAGGCGGTTGCTCTTGCCAATAACAAAGCCCTGGGCTTCCAGCTCCTTGTTGAGCTGCTGCATGATACGGTAGGCCCGGCTCTCGCTGACCTCGCACAACTGCATGACCTCCCGGACCTTGACGTACTTGGGAATCTCCTGCTCCTTCCGTTCGATATCTGCCATGGCGTGGGCCCTCCTATTGTCCGACGTACTTCTGCATCCAAAGGCGGAGCTCCATCGAGGCGCGTTCCATGGTCTCCAGGTTCTTCATCACCTGTTCCAGCTGGGGGACCTCGTCCTGGGTGATCTGGCCGTCGCCGGCAATCTCCAGAATAATCTGCTGTACACAGCTGGCCCCCTGCATGGCCGACATGACCTTGAGGGCCAGGCGGTCAATCTGGAGCAGCTCGCAGGGCGGGATCGTCTTTTTGCCCAGCGGACAGAGACTGGCGCAGTAGTGATTGCAGAGCTGGGGGGCCTGGTAGGCGTGGGCCATCATCAGGACTTCCTCGGGGTAGGGAACGAGGACCCCTGCCTCGATGCGGGCCAGGCGGGTACGGTCAATGCCGGTTTCCTCCGCCGCACCCTCACGGCTTCCCAGATGGTCGTTGCACTTTTCCGCCGCTTTTCGTGCGAGATAAAACACGTTGTCAGCCGCTTTCGTGGCGTTTCTGGGCATTTATTATCCTCCTTCCTTGTGGTAAACTTTTTTCAGATTAGGCGGAGCTCTCTTTTAAGGAAACTTCATCCGCAAAAAAATCTCCTCAATGGTAAGCCCCCAGTGAAGGGATAGTTTGAAGGCTTCCTCCAGCGTTACGGGATGATAGCCGATCTCCCGCTTGCAGTAAAGGACTGCGGATTTAAGCCCCAAGAGCTCCGCCAGGTCCCGCTGCGTTTCATGGTGCTCCAGTCGTAACTCCCGCATCCTGTTTGCCATCCTTGACCCCCCTTTCTTAAAAAATTCTTTTAAGGAACTTTTGCGTAACCCTATACTAACACTTCTTTTCGGGAATGTCAAGCCGTTTTCAAAAGAAATTTCTTTTCCGGCAAATTTCTCCTTGTGTTTCTCAAAAAGAAATAGTAAAATAGAAGGGACAATTGGAGGTGTATGTTATGAATCGAGTATCTATGCTCCGCAAAGAAGCGGGATTGAGCCAAAAGGAATTAGCTGCCCGGCTCGGGGTGCAGCCCTCGGTGGTGTCCAAATACGAAAATGGCGGCATCCAGCTCCAAGAGGATACGCTCCGTCAGCTCGTCATTATCTTCGATGGAGTGTCAGCGGATTTTATTTTGGGGCTGTCCGATGACCGGAAGCGCGGCACATCCCGCGCCACACCGCAAATCGTCTGGGATGCGGTTGCCCTGGTGGAAGGAGCCGACACACTTTCGGAGGAAAACCGCACCCTGCTCCTGGACTGTATCAAGGACCCCGAGATTCTGGCACTGGCCGGCCGATTCCAACGCCTGTCCAAGAAATCAAAGCGCCGGGTGGTGGAGTATGTGGACCTGCTGAAGCTGGCCGATGAGCAGGCCAA
>OFFE01001998.1_pt1 | contig 13097 bp, 10 predicted proteins | sample 1521371 | NCBI WGS metagenome assembly OFFE01 (sample SAMEA3504131, study PRJEB24116) | mouse gut metagenome | biome: mouse gut; feature: mouse-associated habitat; material: faeces | place: Denmark | collected 2011 | reverse complement strand
GTGTATGAGATCCGGGAAAAGGTGGAATATATTATGGCGCCGCCGCGGATGAACCTGTATATCGCTTATGCCGCCGACGTCTATGCGGTGTACCTGAAATATCTGGCAAAAGAAGATATTCATGTATATTCCGTCGATGAGGCATTTCTGGATATCACGCACTACGGTTCGCTCTACCGGATGGGGGCGGGGGAACTGGCGGAGCGGATTATGGCGGAGATAAAGGAGGAGACCGGCATAACAGCGACGGCGGGGATCGGTACCAACCTGTATCTCGCAAAAGTCGCGCTGGATATTATGGCCAAGCACGCCGTGGATCATATTGGCTTTCTTGACGAGGAACAGTACCGGAAAACGCTGTGGGATCACAGGCCTCTGACTGATTTCTGGCGGGTGGGGGCCGGGACGGCGAAGCGTCTGGGGCGGGCCGGAATCAGGACAATGAGGGAGATCGCCCGCACAGATGAGGAAGTGCTGTACGGTATGTTTGGCGTGGATGCGGAGCTTCTCGTGGATCACGCGTGGGGCAGGGAGAGCGCCACAATGGAAGATATCAGAAATTACACGCCGAAGAGCCGGTCTGTTTCGTGCGGGCAGGTTCTGCTGCGGGATTATACGTATCAGGAGGCCGGGCTGCTGCTCAGGGAAATGGCGGATTCCCTCTGCCTTGATCTCACGGATCAGGGACTGGTGACAAAGTCCCTCACCATAACGGTCGGATATTCTTATGAAACGGGTATAAAGCCGTCGTCCGGGACGGTTCCGCTGCCCGCTGCGACAGACAGTTACCGCGTGATATCAGCGCAGGCAGTCCGACTGTATGAGAGGATTTCCCGGAGGGATCTGCCCATCCGCAGGCTGCATATGACCTGCAATGGTGTTGCTGATGAAGCATATGAGCAGTATGACCTCTTCACAGAACCACAGGAGCGGGAGCGTGAACAGAGAATGCAGAGAACTGTTCTGGAGATAAAGAAACGGTTTGGGAAAAATGCGCTGCTCCGGGGGATGGATCTTATGGAGGAGGCGAATGCAAGGGAGCGCAACCGGCTGACGGGAGGGCACAGAAGTGGTGTATAGCAGATACCGGGAGCACGGCGGGGAGACAGGAGGATACAAAAATGGCGGATAAAACGCATCCGAAAATGCAGCGTGCGGAACGTGCAAAACAGTTTATGCCGTTCGACGCGCTCAAAGGCTTCCGGGAGGCCCTGGCGGAGAAAGAGAGGGTGACGGTTCCGAAAAAAGAATTCTCAGAGGAATACAGCGCCGGACTTGACGGCAGGCTGCGCCGCATCCGCAGAAAGGATTTTGTGACGGCGGAATATTACAGGGACGGGGAATATGTGCGGGTGACGGGGGAGGTGACCGGAATCAGCGCGGGGGAGCAGGTGCTGGTGGTCGGGGATGAGAGGATTCCGTTCCGGGACCTGTCAGACCTGTGGGGGGCGGACTGTAATTGTCCGGCCGGACAAAAGGAAAAACGGATTCAATCTTGACGAATCGCACAAAATGATTGTATAATACAGGAATATAATACTGCGCCGAGGCAGTGCGCACGGCCGCCGTGAGGCGGATGCCATATGTAAAAATCAGCGTATGGCGGATTGATTTTGAAAACAGGTATCGGGGAACGTGAGGAGACAGAGCGTTCAGCAAAGATAATTGATAAAAAGCTCATCGAGATAGCAGCTCCTGGAAACAGGAGTTGTTTGCTTTTGAGGAGATATCCGGTTAACGGACAGGAGAGAAAATATGTGTGGAATTTATGGTGTGATCAATAAAAAAACTGACCGTGAGCTCGCGGTGCGCTGCCTGGACACGCTCACGCACCGCGGACCGGACGGCTCGGGACTGTGGCAGGAGGGCGGTGTGACGCTGGGGCACAGGCGGCTTTCCATTCTGGATCTGTCGGATACCGGAAGCCAGCCAATGCCCTATGCAGACGGGCGCTACCGGCTGACATTCAACGGGGAAATCTACAATTTTATCGAGATCCGCAGGGAGCTTCAGAAAAAAGGATACGCCTTCCGCGGCGACAGCGATTCGGAGGTGATCCTGGCAGCCTTCTGTGAGTGGGGGGAGCGCTGCGTGGACCGCTTTAACGGCATGTGGGCGTTTGCAATCTGGGACAGGGAGAAAAAGCGCCTGTTTCTGTCGAGGGACCGTTTTGGCGTGAAGCCGCTGTTTTATGCAAAGCTTGAGGGAGGCGGGTTTGCGTTTGCCTCGGAGATGAAGGCGCTGATCCCCATGCTCTCTGTGGTGGAGCCGAACCGCGAGCTGTTTGAGCGCTATTTTGCCGACAATCACTATGAGGCTTCGCCGGACTGCCTGATACAGGGGATCAGCCGGTTCCCGGCGGCTCATTCCGCGTGGGTTGAGGGGCAGGAGATCAGGCTGACCCGGTATTACCACACGCTGGATCACCTGACTGAGGTGCCGCCGTCCTATGAGGATCAGGTGGAGCAGTTCCGTGAGCTGTTTCTGGACGCCTGTAAAATCAGGATGCGCTCCGATGTGACGCTCGGCACAGGGCTGAGCGGCGGGCTGGATTCCTCGGCGGTGATCTGCGCGATGGCGCACATCTCCGGCAATCTTTCCGATGAGCGGGTCAGCGACGACTGGCAGCACGCATTTGTGGCCTGCTTTCCGGGGACGGCGCTGGATGAAAGCCGGTATGCAAAACAGGTCACGGATTATCTGGGGATTCCGCACACGTTTATGAATGTGGATACCGCGGTTTCAGAGTCTGCCTTTCTGCGTCAGCTCTACTGTTTTGAGGAGCTCTGGGGCAATCCGCAGGTGCCGATGATGGAGCTTTACAGGAAGGAGCGGGAGCTCGGGACGACCGTTTCGCTGGACGGACATGCGGCGGACGAGCTGTTTGCCGGCTACGGTTTTGATATTTTAAAGGCATACCCTGATGCGAAAAATAAAAAGGACATTGACGATATTACAATGGCCTATCTGAATCAGAACGCGGAGGAGGGAAGCGCGCCGGATCCGGCAGAGTTTCAGAGAACGCGCAACCGGCTTTACCGCAGCCATATGGCCAGATATTATGGCAAAAAAGTACTGGGGCGCGGGGAGGTAAAGAGCGCCCATGCAGGGCATCCCAACTGGAACCGGCTTGACCATCTCAACAAAACGCTGTTTGTCTCGACGCACGAGACGATTCTGCCGACGCTTCTGCGCAATTATGACCGCGACAGTATGGCGTCCGGGATTGAGATCCGCATGCCGTTTCTGGATTACCGGGTCGTACAGTTTGCCTTTTCGATCGGCTGGCGCTCAAAGCTGCACGGCGGATTTTCCAAATCCATCGTGCGCGATGCGGGAGCGGCTTTTATGCCGCACGATATCGCCTACCGGCGGACAAAGCTCGGTTTTAACGCGCCGATTGCGGACTGGATGCGAGGGCCGTACCGGCAGTTTTTTGAGGACACCGTCTCGTCCGCCGCGTTTGCGTCGTGCAGTCTGATCCGCGATCCCGGGCAGGTACGGGCGGATCTCGCGGCGTTTCTTGCGGGTGAAAATGCGACATTTCACCAGGCGGCGGATATCTGGAACCGGATACAGCCGTATCTGTGGGAAAAAGCAGTGATCGCACAGGAGTGGTGACAGATACAGGATAGAGAATGAGAACAGGAGCGGAAGATGAAACATTTCAGATATCTGGATATTGCAAGGGGGATCGGGCTGCTGCTGGTGATTATCTCACACAGCTGCGGACTGAGCCCGTACCTGATCAACTACTATATACCGCTGTTTTTCGTGGTGTCCGGTTACCTTTATAAAGAGGGCAGGAGCTACGGGGAGAATATCAGACATAAGGCAAAGCGGCTGCTGATCCCTTATTTCGGCTACAGCGCGGTGCTGCTGGCGTTTTATGCGGCGACGGGGCGGAGTCTGGCGGAGACAAAGGATTCCGCGTTCGGCATTCTCTACTCGCGGTATTGTCTGTACGACACGACAATGTACGAAGACAATGTGTTTCTTTTTACGGTGGCGAACGGGGCCATGTGGTATCTGACCGCTTACTTTTCGGCCAGTCTTGTGTATCATCTCGTGGCTGACCGCTGTATTGCAGGGAAAAAGTACGCGGTCTGCTGCGTGGCTGTTCTCGTGGCGGTCACGATGGCGCTCGCGGAGCTTCCCGTGCTTCTGCCCTGGAGTCTGGATATCGCCTGTGTCGGCGCGCTTTTTATGCTCGCCGGAACGCTGCTCGGGCGCGCGCACTTTTTTGAAAAGGAATGGAATATTCCCCTGATTGCGGGCACAGCCGCGGTCTATCTGATTGTGAGCACGATCAATCCGGGGATTAATATGTCTGTCCGGGAATATGGAAAATATCAGGCGCTCAGTGTGCCGTTTTTCATCCTGACCGGTCTGACGGGTTCCATGCTCTGTATCTGGCTGGGAAAACTGATTCAGAACAGTCTGCCGGGTAAGCTGATGGCTTATATCGGCCGGAATACCATGATTCTTCTGGCGTTCCATATCCTGGGACTGGAGATTTTTGAGATGATCGCGGCAAAGCTGATCGATACCGGGTCTCTGACGGGCGTTCTGTTTGTACTTTATCACGCCGTGCGGGTCACAGCGTCCGTGTGCGGATGTCTTGTGCTGGGCGTGCTGACGGACAGGTGCGCAAAACTGATCGGCAGGCGCAGGGGATAATACCGGGGCAGACAGTCTGCGGGGAGAAATGTGAGGAGAATATGGACAAGAGACAGAAAAGTGGAAGAAATTCAGGAATTGAGCTGCTGCGGATTGTGTGTCTGGTTCTGATTTTCTGGATGCACGCGGCGGGAAGCTGCAGGGATAACGCCTTTAGCGCGTGGGTGAGCATCGCGGCTGAGGTGACTGGCAATGTCGGCGTGTCCTGCTTTATCCTGATATCGGGGTATTACGGGATACGGCTGCAGGGGAAGAAGATGCTCCGCCTGGAGTGCATGATGCTCTTTTATTCCTGGGCGGCGCTTCTGTTTCTGCGCGTCTGGGGAGAAAGGCCGGGAGGGGAGGAGCTGCTGTCTTATCTGCTTCCTGTGATCGGGAAGCGGTCGTGGTATTTTACCTGCTATTTTGCCCTGGCATTCTTAAGTCCTTTTCTGAATGAGATGGTGGAAAAGCTCGGGGAGCTGCGTCTAAGGCAGCTGATCATCACGATGCTTATTATTTTTTCGGGCGTCACGACATTCTTTTTCTTTGACATCAACGGGGACGGGGGAAAAGGGATTGTGCATATGGTGATGCTTTACCTGGCTGGGCGCTATATGGGCGTTTATAAAGCAGGGGCCCGGTACCGCACGGGAAAGCTGGCAGGGGCGTTCGCCCTGACGGCCGGGGTGAATTTTGCGTTAAACGGGGCGCTGTACCTGGCCACGGGCACGGTGCAGAACCGGTTTGCGAGGGACAACACGCTGTTTACGGTCTCTGAGGCGGTGCTGCTGTTTCTGATATTCCGGAATCTTTATTTTGAAAACAGCATGGTCAACCGGATTGCGAAGTGCGTACCCGCGGTATTTCTTTTCGAGTGGACGCTGCGTGGTGTGATCTCGCGGTATCTGCTGGATTATGTGGCGCTGGCCTCGGAGAATTATTATGAGATTCTGCTGCTCGGGATCGCCTGTCTGCTTGTGCTGATGGGAACCGCGATCGAGCTGCTGCGCACAGGGCTGTTTTCCGGGATCGAGAACAGACTGGTGGAGTGGCTTTATGCAGCGGGAGCGCGGCTTATGGTGTACGGTCGAAACAGGCTGCGGGCGGTTTTTGGCCGGTGAGTGTGCGCGGGCGCGCTGCCGGATGAGCCGCCTGAGAGGCCTCGAATACAGAAGGGGAGATGAATGAAATACTACATAAAAGAAATGAGAGTGCACCATTATATCAAGAACCTGCTGATTTTTGCCGCCGCGGTCTTCGGCGGACAGATGTTTGTCATGGAGAACGCGATCAGGGGTGGCTGGGGGTTTGCCGCATTCTGCATGATCTCTTCTGTCGTCTATATTATGAATGATATCAGGGACGTGGAAAAGGACCGGCAGCATCCGGCAAAATGCAGACGGCCGGTTGCCGCCGGCGATATCACATGCAGAGGGGCATGGACGCTGGCGGCTGTTCTGTTCATCGCCTCGATGATCTGTAATTTCATGATATTCAGGGTGGATTCCACGCTTCTGCTGCTCGTGTACTTTTTCCTCAACCTGGGATATAGTTTTGGCTGGAAAGAAATTCCCATTGTGGATGTGGCGGTGCTTGTGTCGGGATTTCTGCTTCGCATTCTCTATGGCGCCGTGATCACGGAGATTCAGATTTCGAGCTGGCTTTATCTCACCGTGATCACGCTGGCGTTCTACTTTGCGCTGGGAAAGCGGCGGAATGAGCTCAGACGGCTCAAATCAGGAGATACCAGAAAAGTTCTGCAGTTTTACACCGAAGGATTTCTGGAAAAAAATATGTATATGTGTCTGGCGCTCGCGAACACATTTTATGCGCTGTGGAGTATGGATGAGGTGACGGTGTGGACGGTTCCGGTGGTGCTGCTCATCTGCATGCGCTATAGTCTCGACGTGGAGGGGGATTCGGACGGGGATCCGGTCGAGGTGCTGGTGCATGACAAATATCTGATTCTGCTGTGTGCGGGGTATCTGGTAATTATGTTTGTTCTGCTCTATATGATATAGGGGAATGGAGATCTTTATGGAGAAAACGATCACGGACCGGCAGCTTCTGACCGAAGTGCTGACAAGACTGGGTGACCGGCAGATATCTGCCCTCGTGGAGGATCTGGGACGGGAGAGCCCTGCGGGAAGGAAGCTTCTGAAGATCCTTGAGGAAATCCCGGGAGAGCGGGAAGCAGGCGCACAGGAACTAAAAGAGATGCTGAAAAGAGAGCTGGAACTGTCGCAGGGCAGCGGAAAAGGATTTTTTGAGGCGCTGATTAGCTTCGTGGACAGGGCGCAGAAAAAAGATTCCGAGGTTTATAATGCGGCTGGCATGAACCGCTCGCTCTGGTACCGCCTGAGGGATCACAGGACGGCGCGGACCAGCAAGCAGAATGTTCTGAAAATGGCGCTGATTCTGAAGCTCGATTACTGGGAACTATATTATCTGGTGAATCTGGCGGGATATTCCCTCCTGCCGTCGGAGGACAGTACGGACAAAATCGTGGCGTTCTGTGTCAGACATGGTCTGTATGATACGGCGCGGGTCGATGAACTGCTGGTGGAGGCCGGGGAAGAGCCCTTGTTTTCGGAGAGCTGATGGCGGGGCGGAAAGGATTTTTGAATGAAACTGAATGGAATCAGAATCTTAAATACAGGAAGTCTGAGACAGCATTTTAACCTGCCGGAAGTCTGGGCGCAGACGGATAACGGCGTGCTGCGGGAATGTGAGGAAGAGCTGGCGGCGCGCGGGGAAGGGACTGCGGAAGGGGCGCTGGCGGGAAAAATAGCGGGTCTTTTAAAAGCATATGAGACAGAGGAAGGGCTGACAGCGGGGCTTTCAGGGGTGTACCGGGATGGTACGTGGGATTTTTCCGCCCTGAAAGAGGCGCTCTGGCCCTTTCTTGCAAAGAGCAGGGATCATGCGGGAACTGATTTTTATTCCAGAAACGGCGCCGGGATCCGGAAGCTGACCGGAGCGGGCGCTCCGGCGTGGAATGAAAAAGCGGCTGCGCTGTGCTATGGGTTTCTGCTGCTGATGCTTCAGGTGAGGCCCAGAGGGGTGATCACGGAGGAGGAGATAGCGCTTGCGGCCTCAAAACTGCGGGCTCTGACCGGGGAGACAGAAATATGGCGCGCGGAGGGCGCGGACGAAGGCTCTCCTTCGGTGCATGATCAGAGACACAGGTCCGCCGGATGCGGAGAAGGCGCTGCGGAGGGCGTCGTCGCGGAAGCTTTCGGGCATCCAGATGGAAGCGCGCAGGTCCGCGGGCCGGGGAGCGTCGTCACGGAGGGGGCAGCTGCGGGCGGCGCAAGGCTGTATCCCTGTGAGTCCGGTGTGCTGTATTTAAAGGAAGGCAGAATCATAAACAGTCGGAACAGGCTGCTTTCTCCGGAAAACGAACAGATAGCCTGTTATGCGTACACAAAAGAGCTCGGTCTGATCGCGTTTACGCGGGAGGGGGAGCTCTCCGCCTGCGTGGAGCCCGGCGTGCGGTATGAAATTCTGCGGGGGCTGAGCGGCTTTCAGGGGGACGCCGGCCGGATCGTGATGGCTGCGGCCTGTGGAAAGATTTTTATTCTGCTCACGGACCGGGGGACGGATTTTAGCAACGTGCAGGAAGAACTGACGGGGTGGAAAGATATCCGCTGGGTCGGGGCGGGACTCAACAGCATCACGGCTGTCCGGGGAGTCGGGAGGAGTCTGCTGGAACTCGGCTCTGACGGAAGGCTGACGGAATATTCCGGTGTGCGCGCGGCTGCCACCAGAAGCGCGGACAGGCACAGATATGCCGTTCTGAAAGAAGACGGAACACTGCTGATGGACGACGGCGCCATGGCAGGAAGTGTGAGCGCCGCAAATCTCTGCCGGGAGGGATATGTATACGCGTCCGGGAGCACCCTGTTTTTCCGGGCGTACGGCTCGGATACGGTGCAGAAATATACGGTTCCGGAAAAAGGGATGGCGGTGGAAGTGTGCCGGTACCGTTCGGATATTTACTATAGAATGGCCGGCGGCGGCCGGGAGTGGACCGGTGCGGCGGCGGCCGGAATGTTTTCCTGATGTCTGCGGCTGATTTGGATAATCCGGTTTATCAGAAGAAATAGAAATCCGTGTTAATCTGGAATCAATAGATTCAGTGTGCAGAGGCAAAGAAGCCGGGCAGAAGGATGGCTGGAAATGCCGGAAGGAGGGGCACATGGAGGGGATTCTGGTATTTGCGGCGGTCATTGCGGTAATCCTGATTACAGGTGCGGCGGTGACGGCGGGGAGAACGTGGCAGGGTCACGGACAGAGGCAGGAGCGCATCGCGGAGAAGACGAAGGACGGGGAGGCGGATCCTGCAGAAGATCAAAAGATACCAGAGATGCAGGTGCAGAAGCTGCGGGACTGCCTTCTTGGGACGGAGAAGAAGCTCTGGGAGATCCGGGAGGCGGAGCCCTATGAGGTGTTTTTTGACCGGTGCATGCTGCCGCTGCAGAATCTGCTGGGACTTGCGGCGCCGGCTGCGGGAAAGCTGCCGGAGGAAACACGGACGTACTATCTGCGGGATGTGATCGCAGGGCGTCTCGGCTCCGTGCTTAAGAACTCCGGCGGGAGCGTCAGAGGGCAGGTTCTGCTGCTTCCCGGGCAGAAAGAATCATTTCCGGAGGAAAAGACCCGGGAGCAGATCAGGAATCTCTCTGTGATGGAACTGGAAAAATATATCCGTGAGAATGAGCTGCGGATTGCGGCGGGAGAGATTGCGTTGCGCAAAAAGAGGATTGTGACGCAGCTCGGGGGTGTTCTGGAACAGCTGAGCGGGCCGGACGCCGGAGCGGACAAAGAGCGGGCGGCCGATGCCGCCGGGCGCGTGCGCGCGGTTCTGGAGCAGAACGGGATATATCCGATGTTTGCGGGGGACGACAGGCTGGCGGGATATCCGGGGCTGCGCAGACGGTTTATGCCGCCGGACAGTTACGGGCTCCGGTATCCAGGCCTTTTTATTGAGCAGAACGGAGTCCCGGAGGTGCTCGGGGCTGGTATCGGAATGGATGATTGCGGGGGATGAGTGATGGCTGGAGCGAAAAAGGGCATCAGAAAAGCAGAGGTAAACGATAAAGTGGTCCGCTGCCGGGATCCCAGGGATTCCAGGGCGTACCGTGAGCTGGAGGAGAAAAACCGCAGGCTTCTGGCGGAAAAGAGGCAGATGGAAGTGCAGCTGAATCTGCTGCGAAAAAAAATCGGCAGCCTTACGGCGGAAAAAAATGATTTAGAGAAGCAGAACAGGGAACAGTCCGGAAAGCTGAGAGCGCATCTGACGGAGGAGTTTTTGCGGCTGCAGGAGGAATTTCACGCGATTGAGGCGGGCAGGTCTTATGAGACATTTTTTGATGATCATGTGCTCCCGCTTCAGATGCTTCTGGGGGTTGCGGAGGCGTATGATTCGCTGGACAGGGAAAAAGTGGCCTGCTATATGGAGGATGTGATCCGGACGGAACTCTCCGGGGCCGTGGAGCGCGCCGGGGGCTGCGTCTGCACGGGGCGGGAGATTGTGCTGCCGGAACGGGGAGAGAAGAACCCGCAGCAGGAAGGTCTGCGGCAGAAGCTGCGCGACGAGCCGCTTCCGGAGATTGAGCGCTATATCCGGGAGGACCGTATCCGCGCAGGGCTGGGCCGTATCGCCCTGAAAAAGCGGCAGATTGTATCGGCGCTCGGGGGAGTATTTGTGGCGCTGCAGGGTGCGGACAGAGAGCAGCTGACAGACAGGGAGTTTGTCTGCGGACTGGCAGCGGAAGTGCGCCGCATTTTTGAGGAAAACGGGATCTATCCGATGGCGTCGTCAGATGCGCGGCTGGACGAATTCCCGGAGCTGAAAAAAAGGTTTGGAACGGCCGGTGAGCATTCGATCCGTTATCCGGGGCTGTTTATCAGAAGAGAAGAAAAATTCGAAGTCCTTGGGGCGAATATCGGGACTGGCGACTGAGAAAGCGTGGTGAAGAGGATATGGGGCAGCAGGAGATGTGGAATGATTCGCAGACTGCCGTGATGGATCCGGAGGAAGCCGGAGTAGCGGGAATTGACTTCGGAGCCGGTGAGATCACCGGAAGCCGGGCTGTTTTCCGGTACGGCAGACTGGAGCTGCGTGATCTGGAGACGGACAACAATCACCGGAAATGGATTTATACCGCCTATAATGATGAGCACAGGGTGGTCGGGGAAGAGTGTCTGAAATATCCCGGAGAGATATATACGAATTTCAAGCGGAATCCGGAGGACGCGGAAGAGCTCTACGGGAAGCGGCTGACAGGGGCATATACCTACGGATACCTTATGGAAAAGGCGTTCTGCTGCAGTGTGCGCGATATGATCCGCAACAGGGATATCATCGGGGACTGCGGGGGAAAAGAGGAAAAAGATCTGTATCTGTTCGTCGGCCGCCCTGCGGGCAATGCCTGGGAGCTGCATGAAAAGGAATACCGGGAGATCCTGGAGGGAAGCCTGCATGAGATTGCGGAAAAGCCCGTCGAGCTGGAGGGCGGCGTATCGGTGCGGATCAGGCCGCATGTCATTGTCTATTCGGAGGCGGAAGCCGCGATGGCAAATGAATATTACCGCGGAAATATCGCGCCGGACGAGACGGTTGTCGTGATCGACGGGGGAAGCAGCACATTCGACTGTGTGATAGTCCGGAACGGGAGGGTGCTGAATGAGTACAGCCGTCAGGTGGGCGCCGGGATGCTGGAACGGAACATGTTCGATCTGTGCCTTCTCGGGGAAGAGGCCGCCGCTCTTTCATTTGACGAGAGAAGGAGCCGCCGGGAGGAGATGGCAGGATGGGTCAGCGACAGTGTGGGAAACCACATGATACAGCTGCGCCGCAGAAAAGAAGAGTATTTCGGGCCGAACGGAAATGACGGGAATCAGTATGACAGATATCCTCTTCTTGTGAAGGGGGCCAGGGTGCTCAGCGACATTGACGACGCGTTTATGAATACCGTGATTCACCGGATGCCGGTGCGCATTGACCGCAGTTATCTGGACGAGGAAGATGCGTTCGGGGGAAATCACACGCAGGATTATCCTGATTTTTACCACGCCGTGCGGGCGTTTTTTGAGGGGGCGCGGGCGCGCTGTGCGGATAAGACGACCGGGGAGCCGGTGCAGGCGGACCGGATCATTCTGACCGGAGGGGCGACCGTTATGCCGTTTGTGCAGGAGCTTGCGGCGGAAGTATTTCAGACGGACAGCAGGGGGATCCGTATGGAGGCCCCGTCGGGCGACCGCCGCTACTCCGTCTCAAGAGGGCTGGCCTATATGGGTTATGTGGAACTGACAAAATACCGCGAATCCCTGCGGACCCGCAGTGAGGTACATCAGACGTTCCGGCAGCTTCGGGCTGAGATGATCTTTCGTGTCCGGGCTGTCTGCGCGGAGGAGATCTGGAAAGAGTTTTATCTGAAAAATCTGGGACAGTGGGCGCTGGATGACGAAAAGCAGACGCTTAAGGACTGGCTGAACATGGGATATCACATTCCGGTCGATGTTGTCCGGGAGTGCGTCGGGAAGCTTCTGGCCGAGAAAGATGTGGTCGGCACGGTCAACCGTGTGCTTGCGGAGAATTTTCACCGGCTGTTTCCGGGGGAGGCGCGCAGATACGAGGCGGGCGTCCGCAGGGAAGAGATCCTGACTGCGTTCGGGGGCGAGCTCGGACAGATCACCGTCACCCTGAACAATCTTCTCGGTCTGCGGCAGAGGATGAGAAACTTTTTTCATTTTCTCGGAATGCGTGAAATCAGCTGGCAGACGGTTCTGACGCCGGAAGAAAAGCGGAAAATAAAAGATCATGTCCGCGAGAACAAACCGGGTATTATGAGCGGTCTGTCGGCTCAGATTGCGGAGAAGACGCAGACGGCCGTGAACCGCATTTACGACACGATGCTTGAGAATACCGACCGGTCGCTCGACGCCTATATGGAAGGTCTGATGCCATATTTCGTGCGCAGCGCGGCGGAGAGAAGGGCATTCGGGGAAGACAAAGCGCAGCCCGAAGAGGGAAGCGGTAAAGCGCCGTGGGAGCGCGCGGCAGAACGCGATGCGGCGCGCAGCCCGCAGAAGGGGGAGGCCGGTGCGGCGGAAAGGGACAGCCAATGTCAAGAATGATAGAAATAGAGAAAAAGCTTTCGATGATGGCGGAGAAGCACAAGCATGTGATGTACCTGATCACGGAGGACCGGGATATCCTTAAAGCTGTTTTTGCGGAATCGGCGGACACGCTCAAAGGCTATCTTCTGACCGGTGCGGGGGAGGGATTCGGGAACACCGCCTGCGGAAAAGTTCTGCAGACGGCCAACCGCGACTCCTTTTACCGCGTGGCGCAGACGAACGGGATCCTGGCGGATGCGTACGAAGTGTTTGATTTAAAGGAGCGCGACTATTTTGCAGATTCCGCC
>OFFE01001997.1_pt1 | contig 13103 bp, 11 predicted proteins | sample 1521371 | NCBI WGS metagenome assembly OFFE01 (sample SAMEA3504131, study PRJEB24116) | mouse gut metagenome | biome: mouse gut; feature: mouse-associated habitat; material: faeces | place: Denmark | collected 2011 | reverse complement strand
GCGGTATCCAATAAAAGAAAAGTCTTTTTTAAATAAGCATGCCGGAAGATTCTCCAGAAATTTCTTCCGGCATTTTTCTTGATCCCCCACATTGCAACCGGAACTTATCAATGAAACGTCAACTGAGCTTCAAAACCAACATCAGACATCAAAACAGGCTCGTCGGAGGACCGGATTCGTCAAATAGCAGAAAAAAGCATACATTCCTATTGAATTATAACGTTTTTTCCATCTCCATATATATTTTTTATCTACTTTTGGGGATTCCTTTCGTAACAGACAGATGATTTGTTATATAAATGGCAATAAAAACATGACAAGCGAATATAAAGAGAAGTTACAAGCATACGGAGTTAACCTGGACAGTGCATTAAACCGTTTCATGGATAATGAACAGTTTTATGAAAGAATACTCTCCAAATTCCCTATGGATGAAAACTTCATCCTGATGGAAAGAAGCCTCAATGAGAATAATATTTCCCAGGCTTTCAGACATGCCCATACATTAAAAGGACTGGCGGCAACGCTTGACCTGACAAATATATCGGACATATTGATCCCGATGACGGAAAAACTCAGAGCCGGAGAGAGTGAAGGTATACAAGACCTGTTTGATCAGTTGAAAGTACAATACAAACTAATCTGCGACCTGATTACCGAACACAAAGCAAGATAATAAAACAAACTGCATGGATAAGAGGCTTACATCAAATAAATCATTGGCTAACTACCAATACCTCATGGATACTATCTGGACTATCTACCTGGAGGACGGAAGTGTCGAAATACAGAAAGACTCCATGATTCCGGAGTTGGAAAATACGAAACATGATTACGTCATTCTCAATAACACGATAAAGAATGATGTCTATCCGCCTGACCATATTTTATGGGACGAAACAGTTTCGCTTGAAGCCTTCCATACAATGATAGCCGAAGGATGTTTCCACAAAAAATTCGACATGCGTTTCTGTAACAAACATTTCGGTTTTGAATGGCACGAAGCCTTTATAGATATCTTGACTAACAAAGAAGGCATACCCGACAGGGTTGTCCTCTCCAGCCACAATGTTAATGATTTCAGGAAATCACAAATCATTGAAACAGCCGTAAAAGCAGAATACGACTATGTGATTTATATCGAAGCTTCTAAAAACAGTTATGTCATGTACACTTCCGGTACGGAAAGCGAAACTCCTCCCCCGGTAGCCAGCAGTAACTATGAAGCGGTAGTTGCAGAGTACAACCGACAGTATATGGAACCGGAATTTTGTGATGCAATGACCGAGAAAATGAGTATCGCCCACGTCGATCCGATACTGCGACAGCATGGAGAGTATATTTTATATGGTACCATGATAGAAAACGGTGAAAAACGTGAAAAGAAAATGCGATTCAGCTACTTCGACAGGGAACAAAACATCTGGTTGATGACCAGGACCGATATAACTGAAATCAAGGAAGAGAGAAAACAGAAGCTATTGTTGCAGGAAGCCCTACAGAGCGCAACTGCCGCCAACCGTGCCAAGTCAGACTTCCTGTCGCGGATGAGCCATGACGTACGTACTCCCATAAATGCAATCGTGGGTATGACGGCAATAGCCGGTCTTCATATGAACGACCAGAACCGCATAGCCGATTGTCTGAAGAAGATAACCATATCTTCCAAGCTCCTGCTCAACCTGATAAACGAAGTACTGGATATGTCGAAGCTCGAAAGCGGTAAGATCATGCTGACGGAAGAGACATTCAAACTCGATGAACTGCTGGAAAGTTTATTTATCATGGTGCAGTCGGCCTTTGAAGCCAAAAAGCAAAAGTTAGTAATACACAGCAAAGTAAAGCACGAATGCCTGATCGGTGACGTACAACGCATACAACAAGCACTGTTGAATATGCTGACAAATGCAATCAAATATACCCCGAACAAAGGACTAATACAAATTTCAGTCGAGGAGAAACCTTCCGTTTATAACGGTTACGGGCAATTTGAAATAGCCGTCACGGACAATGGCATAGGAATGAAACCTGAATTCTTAAGCAAAGTATTCGAGCCGTTCGAACGGTCGGACGATAAAGCCATCCGCAATATCCAGGGTACCGGACTCGGTATGGCGATCAGTCGTCATATCGCCCAGATGATGAACGGGGATATCCTGGTAGAAAGCGAATATGGAAAAGGTTCCAAATTCACCATGAGATTCCATGTCAAACTGGGAGGCATGGATGAATACGACAACAATCTATTAATAGACCTGCCGGTATTGGTTGTGGATGATGATGATATATCCTGCGAAATAGCCTGTGAAAACCTGCAAGAATTAGGGATGAAGCCGGAATGGGTTCTTTCCGGTCAGGACGCCGTACAGAAAGTAAGCGACGGGAACAAGTATTTTGCAATCATCATAGACCTGATGATGCCCAACATGAATGGCATTGAAACAACCTACAAAATACGGGAATGCGTAGGACCGGATGTTCCTATCATCATCATTTCGGCTTACGACTATTCCGACTACGAAATCGAAGCCTTGAAAGTTGGGGTTAACGGTTTCATCTGTAAGCCTATCATGAAGTCCAAACTGTTCCTCCTGATGAAAAAGTTTGCCACAAACAAAAAAGAGGAAGAAGAGGTCACTATCGTACCATCTATCGTCGCCTCTTTCCCAGGCAAACGGATACTCGTTGTGGAAGACAACGACCTGAACCGTGAGATCGCTTATGAATTGCTACAGGAAACCGGTGCTGAAATTGAAACAGCCAGCGACGGGCTGGAAGCCGTAAACAAGGTTTCCGCTTCCCCTGAAGGATATTACGATTTCATAATTATGGATATACAAATGCCTGTCATGGACGGTCTTGAAGCCACCCGGCAAATCCGTCTTCTCGACCGGCAAGACACCAAGGACTTACCGATCGTAGCCATGTCGGCCAACGCTTTTGCCGAAGACGTGCGGCTAAGCCTGGAAGCCGGAATGAACGAACATATCGCCAAACCCATAGAAATAGACAGGCTTTACAGTGTTATGGGAAAGTGGTTCCGTTGAATACCCCCAATCGGTTTATTTCAACAGCGCATCGATAGCTTCACGCCAATCTTCCCCGTTTTGGGGTTGGTAGGTGATGAAGCCCAATGTACGTCCTACTTCGATATTGCTTTTACCATCATCCACAAAGAGCGTCTCTGCCGGAATCAGTCCGCTGTCTTTGATCATATAGTCAAAGATACGCCGGTCGGGTTTCGTTACGCCGACTTCATACGAGGTGTACATTTTGTCAAAATAGGCACCGATCGGACGACCTGCCGGAGTAAACTCGTTTGTCCTTGCCCACCCTTCCTGGATGATGGGATTGGTATTGCTCAACAGATAAACATTGTAGTGCTCGCGAAGTTTCAACACATAATCGAGCTTATATTGAGGCGTATCGGCGATAAATCCCAGCCAACCGGATTTTATATCTTCATACGTCAGGTCCTTCCCCGTATGCTCCTGAAGCTTTTGGCAAAACTCGTCAGCACTGATCGTACCGTTTTCTACTTCCAGAAAGATACCTTTCTGCTCATAAGGATCCAGCAACTGTTCCGCATCCTCCACCCCGATCTCTTTGAAACGACGAACTGCCTGATCATGGTCCAGGTCTATAAAAACTCCTCCTAAATCAAATACAATGTTTTTAATCTTTGCCATAATTATCTCTTTTTACATCTATCTTTATCTCTACTTCCTGACAAAGATAAGCATAATAAGTGTAAAGCAACAACTATTCGAATGACTGCAACTGTTTTTGCCAAAGACACTTAGTACCCGAGTGTAAATCGCTCCTGATGATGCTTTTCCTGTTCCAGTTCATCAATCATGGCTACAGCGAAATCTTCTACGGAGATATTGCTATCCCCACTTTCATCGACAATCAGTTCATCTTTTCCCAGACGGAACTTTCCGGTACGCTCTCCCGGTGCCATATTAGCCGCAGGACTCAGGAAAACCCAATCCACCGACTTTTCCGGCAACAACAAATCGGTATAAACCTTTGCCATCCCTCGTATTCCCGGTAAAAGTTTCTTGGGAACGTCCGGTTCATCCATCAGCTGACGACCGGGAGCCACCAACAAACTGCCTGCTCCGCCAACCATCAGGAAACGATGCACACCGGAGTTGCGAACGGCACAAAGGATAGAGCCATAGCCTTCCAGTGTCTCTTCATAAATATTGGGATTCGACCAGCCCGGATTAAAAGCACTGATCACCGCATCCGACTTAGCCAGTTCGCGAGATAAAAAGTCCGTATCGGTCACACTCCCTCCCACGACTTTCAGATGCGGATGGATTAAAGTCAGTTTCGACGGATCTCTGACGATGGCTTTTACTTGATGCCCTCTGCCTAATGCTTCTTTCAGAATAGCGGATCCGACATAGCCGGTCGCGCCTATGATAACTATTTTCTTCATGACTGTATGTTGTTTGATTACTTTCTATAGAACAACATACGATGGCAAACTGTTCCCGTGCCTGACACGGGATCGCAAAGGCACCGCCCATATATCCTATTATCAATTGATACAGACAGCCCTTATGCGGTCCCGTGTCAAGTACGGGGACTAGTTACTTTTGAAATACTTTCGTCGATTTGATCATAACATCCCGGATAGGCCGATCATTCTTATCTGTTTTCACCAGCGACATTTTCTCTACGATATCGAAACCGTCCACCACTTCTCCGAAGATCGTCACGGAACTATCCAGGTGGGGCACTCCGCCAACCGTCTTATATACTTCGCGGTGTTCGGCGGGAATAACATACGGGCCCAGGTCAGCCAATGTATCCTCCACCATAACCAAAGCACGGTTTGTCAGTTCCGTTTCCAAAGAGTCGGCAGCCAGTGCCGGGTCTTCTTTCTTCAACCGGTCCAGAAATTTATAATATAACCAGTTACGGCGAATCTGGTTGATCCGTACCTCTTTCTCATCCAGTTCAGCATCAGAATGTTTCTTCCCCTGCACAAAACAAAACTGAGTTCCGGCCGATGCACGTTCGGGATTTACATCATCGCTTTCCTTGGCATCGATCAGAGCACCTCGTTTATTGAAATGGTTGGGAAGTATCTCGGCAGGAACGGTATAACCACCATCACCGTCTCCATACAAAACACCTGGTTCATGGGCTTTGCTGGTCGGATCACCGCCTTGCACAACAAAGTCTTTAATGATACGGTGAAATAGCATCCCCTCATATTCACCCGACTGGCACAACCGGATGAAGTTATCACGATGCAAGGGAGTGTCATCATACAACAGGACAGTAACATCTCCCATAGTCGTTTTCACTGTCACGTAAACGGGTTTCGAAGGGTCCAGCGGTTTATCGCCACAAGAGATCAAAGTAAACAAGACGAGTAAAAAGGCGAATAGTTGTTGTTTCATAACGAGTCGTTTTTATTATTAATGCAGTCATTATCAGAATTGATTGTTACTTTTGACTAGGTGCTTCATACACCAGCATCTGACACCGCTTACAATCAAACTGCAACCTCAGCCGGGTATCCTTATATAAAAGGTAATAGGGTTCCTTATAAGGTGACTTCTCTTTCTGATACGTCGGACACCATCCCATGCTATACCGCAAGCAATGCTTGCTAAACATCAACGGAACATCTTTCTCCGGCTTTAATTCGAAAGCATCTGCAACCGTCTCTACTCCATGCGCCTTATAAAAAGCTTCCGCCCGGCTATTTGATACATTCCCCAGATAAGTCAACTGGCGTTCCGGAAAAGGAACCTCTTTCGCAGGTTCAACCTTACGCGAGAGTTCACGCTGATAACGGATCATACGATCTGACTGCAACTTCTCTACGGCCTTGCGACGCATATCCGCCAGAAGAGACGACGGGACGAACCAGTTTTCCCCCATTCCTATATGTACTTCCGATGCTTCAAACGGCGTGTTCCCCAATTTGGCAAGTTGCGTCCGGATATTGTCGGCCTGGTCACGACGTGCCAGCTCTTTATCGAACGGCTCGGTCAGCATCACACGTGCTCCCGTTTCATCTTCCATCACCAACGTAAAACCGAAAGGATTATTCAGGAATTCGATCTTTACAACCAGCTTACGTTCGGCAGAAGGTTTCGCCAACTGCTTTTCAAAAACCTGGTCAAAGTTACGATACAAAGGCGTCTTGGGCTTTATATCCGGCATATCCAACGGAAAGACACGATTCGCCTCTACCCTGTTGACACGAAACCCTTCCAACTCACCGCGACTATTGAAGAATACCAAGCCATCCCCATTATTCAGTTGCTTCACTCCGGCGATGGTAAACGAATTGCCTTTCAGTTCCTTGACGGTTCCGACAGGTTCACCTAACGATTTCGGAGTATTGAAAGCTGCTATATCTTTTGTACGTTCATGCAGGAAGAAAGGAGTAAATCCCCGGTTGAAACTTTTCTCGGCTACCGGCTCAAACTCATAGGTACTCTTACCCGCCGATGCACGGCAATATTCCGGACGACGTGCTAGGATAGCATCCAGTTTCTTCCGGTAATAAGCCGTTATATTCTTTACATAAGTGACATCTTTCAAGCGCCCTTCTATTTTAAAAGAAGAAGCACCCGCATCCAGCAGGGCTTCCAGTTGGTCGGAACGGTTCATATCCTTGAGTGATAACAAATGTTTGTTATGAACGATCTCCGTCCCGTTCGCATCCACCATCGAATAAGGCAACCGGCAATATTGCGCACACTCTCCCCGGTTTGCGCTTCGCCCGCTCAAAGCCGCGCTCAGATAGCACTGCCCGCTGTAACTCACACATAATGCGCCATGCACAAAAACCTCCAGCGGGACAGAGACCTGTTCCGATATGCAACGAATCTCATTCAACGACAATTCACGCGCCAGAACCACCTGTGTAAAACCGGCCGCCTCCAGGAACTTCACCTTTTCAGGCGTACGGTTATCCGTTTGTGTGCTGGCATGCAGCGGGATAGGCGGCAGATTCAAGCGAGTGATCCCCATGTCCTGTACGATCAGAGCATCAGCTCCTGCCAGATAGAGTTGCCGGATCAGTTGCTCCGCTTCCGGCAATTCTTCTTCCCGCAGAATGGTATTTAAAGCCACATAGATACGGGCATTATATAAATGAGCATATTCACAAAGAGCACGAATATCCTCCAACGTATTTCCGGCAGCGGCACGGGCTCCAAACTTCGGCGCACCGATATACACGGCATCAGCCCCATGATTAATGGCTTCAATACCACAGTTCAGATCTTTAGCCGGCGATAATAATTCTATGCGGCGGGGTTTTATTGGCATATTGTTATTTCAGATTTATCAAAAAAGTACAACTCACAAAACAAATTCGCGCATTGCCTCCGGTTGCCAGCCACGGTAAACAGCGGCTAGCAGGCGTAAGCGGGTGTTACCGGTGCTACTGAGTATCTTCTCGTCAGTAGCGTAACGGCGCAATTGTTTTTCGGCTTCCTGCAATAAGGCTTCCACATCGGTTGTCGTATCATCCCGTTTCAGGAATTTCAACTCTACCAAATAGGAATATTGCATATCCGGATAGTTTGCCAGGTTGGGCATCAGGTAAAGATCGGAGAAACCACGGCCTGCCTCAAACTCAGGCCAGATAATAAAGTAATCCGTCAACCCCATATAAGCAACCATCAGTGTTTTAATGGTCGACTCCTGATAGATCACATCACGAAGAACCGCTTTCTTATCAACCTGACGGGCAAAAAAGTCCAAAGCAGCTTCCCACTCCCCGAAATAAGCCATACGCCGCATCCGGTCGGACAAGTCCATAAAAGGAAAAACGACCGACTCGCGTTCTTTCATCGCTTCCACCAGATAACTGTAAATCTGTTCGCGGACGGCCAGGTTGGGTACTTTCATGATCGTTTCGCCATATTCCATCCGGTCATAAGTCAACAAACCGAAATAATATAACAGTGAGGTAAAGTTACCCGGATCGGCCAGGTTCTCTGCTGGAAAACTGTCTTTTATCACGTTTCCGTTCACTTCGCCGGTATCGATCAACTTTGTAATGACCGAACAACCTTCTTCCTGCATCCTGTCGATACGGATAAAATGGCGCAATTTGCTGTAATCCGTCCGGATATTACGGTCGACCATTTCGGAAGGCGGACGTTTCCTCTGCAAATAATTATTCAGGAAATAGAGCACCATATCCGAATTATACATCGTCTTCCCGATACATTCTTTGGCAAAACAGTAATTATCGTACCAGGGTTTCATCATCCGGACAATATCATCGATAGAATCGACCAGCATACCTTCCGATTGGTAATAAGATAACATCTCATGCAGTTCCGATTCGCTGAAACCGACCATCGAATTAAACCGTTCATCTGTCGTTATATTCGTCCCGATATTGAAACCACTCGTCACGTCATCCAACGTAACAGGCGACACACCGGTAATGAACATTCGTTTCACAGGGGCTTCCGCTCCGGTGGTAACACCTTTTACCACATTAAAAAATGAGCGATAGAAACCTGAATCGTGCGTCAAAGAATGATACACATCATTTCCTTTAGAGGATAATATCGTATTGGTAAAATTATCGTATTCGTCGATCAGCAAGTAGATAGACAACCCTTGTTCTTTGGCACACAGGCAAATATATTCCAAACGTCCGGCAGCCTCCGGAATCAATTTTAGCTGTTCCTGGAAATCAGGTTTAAAATAAGAAGCATATACGCTGGCAAAATACGCTGTTTCCAGACTGATATGCCGGTTGAAGGCAGCTTCCAGTTTATCGTCCGTAGCCCTTACCATGCTGAAATTAAAACGTAAAACCAGGTATTTACCCTGTTCAGCAGTCGGATGATTGCCGATGTATTGATTGCCGAACAGTTCCTCAAAACGGTCGGCATATTTCACATCGTAATAGCAGTTAAGCATATTCAGGAACAACGATTTCCCGAAACGGCGCGGACGGATCAGAAACAGGAAAGCTGCTGTCTTTTCCAGATCTTCAATATATTTCGTCTTATCCACATAGTAAAAATCTTCTGTTACAATACGAAAATAATCCGTTAATCCGTAAGGTATTTTCTTTGCCATATATACTCTCTATTTAATCGTTTCGTCAGCCCCTTTCGGTAGCAATATTTACAAACTCCCCAAATTCTTTATATCCTCAATATTGAACGGAGTTGCCTGGTAAACGTAATAGTTCAGCCAGTTTGTGAACAACAGGTTCGCATGGCCGCGCCAACGGACTACAGGGCCCTGGGCCGGGTCGTTGTTGCGGTAATAGTTGTGGGGAACGGAAATAGGAAGGCCTTTATTCAGGTCGCGGATATATTCATCGCTCAACGTATAAGGCGAATATTCGGAATGGCCCGTAATATAAAACTCACGTCCGCCGCGCGACATCGCCATATAAACGCCCGACTCCTCGCTCTCCGAAAGAAGCGTCAACTCCGGCACCTTCCGGATATCTTCGCGACGTATTTCGGTATGACGGCTGTGAGGCACATAAAACTCATCATCGAACCCTCGGAATATCGGCAGATAAGGCTCACGCAACGTATGCCGGAACACACCGAACATCTTTGCCGGCAAATCATATTTAGGCACACCATAGAAATGATACAATCCCGCCTGCGCCGCCCAACAGATATATAATGTAGAGGTTACATGCGTACGCGCCCAGTCAAAGATCATCGTCACTTCATCCCAGTAGCTCACTTCCTCAAAAGGCATCTGCTCCACAGGGGCGCCGGTGATGATAAAGCCGTCGAATTTTTCTTCTTTGACTTCATTAAATCTTTGATAAAACTGGTTTAAGTGGCTGGTTGGCGTATTCTTCGACTCATGGGTAGATACTGTGACGAAGGATACGTCTACTTGCAGCGGTGTGTTTGAAAGTGAACGGAGAATTTGAAGCTCCGTATCTTCCTTGAGCGGCATCAGGTTCAGCAGCCCAATCTTAATTGGGCGGATGTCTTGATGGGTCGCCCTGTGTTCGTCCATGACGAATATATTTTCACTCTCTAGGATTTCCTTTACCGGGAGGTTGTTTTGAACTCTGATTGGCATAGTATTTTAAGTCCCCTTTCTGTTACTGGTATCTATTCGGCAGCCTGCGTCTTTCCTTCGGAATGATAGTAGGTTCCCTCATCGTCCACATAACTCATCGTGTCGTAGTATTCTGAGCCGGTTGGAAGGTTCTTTCTCTCAAGATGGCTGTTCATCAGCATTTGCACAATGTAGTAGAGGACGGCAAATGTAGGCACACCCATGACCATCCCCACGAATCCGAACAGGCCTCCGCCTAACAAGATTGCGACGATAACCCAGAAAGCAGATAATCCCGTGGAGTTGCCGAGAATCTTAGGTCCCAGGATGTTGCCATCAAACTGCTGTAAAAGCAGGACAAAAATAACAAAATATACACCCTGTATCGGATTGGCAAGCATGATGAGGATTGTGCTTGGAACTGCTCCGATATATGGTCCAAAGAACGGGATTACGTTTGTAACGCCTACAATTACGCTTACAAGCATTACGTAAGGCATCTTCAATATGGTCAGTCCGATAAAGCACAAAACCCCGATAATTGCGGAATCGATTAATTTGCCGATTATGAATCCGCCGAAAATGTCATTGCTCTTCGTAGTCAGATGGAGAACCATATTGGCATGACGAGCAGACAGGACGGCGTAAACACATTTTTTCGACTGGCGTACAAATGTTTCTTTGCTGAACAAAATATATATAGAAACAATTAATCCGATTACTGCGTTAAATATTTCGCTTACAATGTTCAGAACACCTACCGTCAGGTTAGACATCAGTTCATTTGCTTTCGCCATGAGATCTGTACGCAGCCAGTCCATAAGCATGTCTGTTCCTTCTTTGACAGCGGTCTTGAGAAGGGTGCTGGTCGTCGAATCATCCAGCTTCACCTCGCTCAATTCAGAAACCAAGTCGTCTAACTGCCGCGGCAGTGTAATTACCAGGTTGCGGATGCTGGAATATAGCTCAGGAATTAATAGGTTGCACAGTGTAACTATTAATACAATCAGCAGCACGACAGCCGCAAGGATGCCTACGGCGCGGGAAACTCTCTCCGCTTGTCCCTGTTTCCTCAGTTTTATTTTCAGGACAGGTACGAGATGCTTGTCTACCTGTTTTACGATGGGGTTCAGAAGATAAGCCAGCGCACAGCCATAGACCACTGGTTTCAAAACTCCGAATATCTCTTGGAATACTTTAGAAATATTCGTAAGCCTAAGCAGGGCAAAATAGAAAATGATACTGGCGGCGATTACCAGAAAAAAAGTCATGCCGCGGCTAAACTGCTGGCGGAGTTTTGACGGACCGCCTTTTCCGAGGCTGGGGCGGCTGAAATAATGTGCCTGCCGTTCAGTTTCTGTGTCTGTATTTGTTCCTTTTTCCATATCCTTATTTTTATCTGTTCCCGGATTTTCTGTTTTTGCTCTTTTACTGCTCATATACTAACCCTCTTCTCTTTGCAGATAATATCATTATACTATCGGGGTATATTTGCGTCAATCATAAAAACAGGATATAATTGGTTCGTGAAAATGAAAAAGACAAGCAAAAAGCAATGGCTTCTTACTCGTCTTTTTTGTACTTGTTTTGGGCAGACTAAGCTATTTGCAGCCGCATGTAAACGTTGCGCACTCTGTCTGGTCACAGTGGCAGGCGCTGCTACCCTCTACGCTAATCTTTCCGGCATGGCACTTACATTCATTGTTGTACGTGCAGTCTGTAGCCTTACAGTCAATCGTGCTTGTGGGAGACGCCTCGCCGGTTACGTTGCTGTAGGAATCGCCTTTGCGCTCCTCAAAGCTGTCGCAGCAGGTCTCCTCAGCACGCTTGGCAGAGTTGCCGCCTACCACGATTCCGTCCAAATCACAGTAAAAATTCTTGTTGTGGGTACATGTCTGTACGGTACATCTTAAGTCTGGCATAATCTTACCTCCTAATATTCAAGAATATCAAGATTCATTATGCCCGATTCTTTTTATTTCTATTCATCTCTCACCGATTCCGGACAATCTCCGGCCATTCCTGCTTATCAGCAAACTAACCACATCTTCCATACTGCCAGACACTCCCGGACCATATAGTTAGGCAGAAGCAGCGGATGACAGTCTGCCGCCAACGGACATGGCTGCCCATACCCTGCCTTTTTTGCATAACAGACGGCGCGGTACAGATGAAAATTATTGGATATGATCCCGATCGGCTGATCCAGATCCTCTATGTATGCCTGAGAAAACCTAAGATTCTCCTTCGTCGTCCGGGAACGGCCTTCTTTCAAGATCCGTTTCCCTTCTATCCCTTTTTGCACAAGGTATTCCTTCATTGCATCGGCTTCCGATATCTCTTCGCCGTTTCCCTTGCCTCCTGACACGATCACTCTGGTATCCGGATGTTCCTTGAGATATCCCGCCGCCCGGTCAAGCCTGCGCCGCAGAGAATCAGTGATCCGCCTGCCGTCCACCTGTGCCCCCAGTACGATCAGATATGTGTATTCCCCATATCTTCCCGCAGACATTCCCCGGATGATCAGCATCTCTGTCAGGATAAACAGAACTGCCGCCCCTGCCGCGATCATGATAAGCGGCATCCGGTATGGCTTTAATATCTCCGCTTTGGCAGCAAGTATACACCGGCATAACAGGAAGAAGATCCCACAGGCAAGCCAGAACCTTGAGAATGTGGAATTCCATTTCCTTAAGGCACAGCACAGCGCCCCATAATACAGCAGGCACAAGCTGCCGCATAACAGAAAGCCTATCTGCCACAACATTTCTTATACTTCTTACCGGATCCGCACGGACACGGATCGTTACGTCCGATCTTCTTCTCCTTGCGGATGGTCCCAGATTCTTTCTGTTCTTTATAAAGCCTTTTCAGCTCTTCCTCCGGATAGATGTCTTTCCACTGCGGCAGCTCATAGAGCCAGTCCGCCTTAGCAGCGACCATATTCTTATATAACTTTTCTTTGTCAAATGCCAGGCTTACAACGGTATCCTCATCCATCGTCTCGATGGGATTCTCTTCCTTCAGGCTCTCATTGATACCATCCAGGAAAC
>OFFE01001970.1_pt1 | contig 13271 bp, 13 predicted proteins | sample 1521371 | NCBI WGS metagenome assembly OFFE01 (sample SAMEA3504131, study PRJEB24116) | mouse gut metagenome | biome: mouse gut; feature: mouse-associated habitat; material: faeces | place: Denmark | collected 2011 | reverse complement strand
AGGTGGACGACCTGCGGGAGGTCATCGGCCGTCAGATCGAGTTCAACACCGCCATCGCCCAGGAGGGCCTGGCCCACAGCTACGGGGCCTGCATCGGCCAGGTGATCCGGGACACCTCCCCCGCCGGAGGCCCTATCGCCAAGGCGAAGTCCGCCGCGGCCGCCGGGTCGGACGCCAGGATGGGCGGCTGTGAGCTGCCCGTCATTATCAACTCGGGCAGCGGCAACCAGGGCATCACCGCTTCGGTGCCGGTGATCGTCTATGCCCGAGAGGGCGGGGCCGGCGAGGAGCGGCTTTACCGGGCCCTGGCGCTGTCCAACCTGATCACCATTCACCAGAAGACCCGGATCGGCCGGCTGTCCGCCTACTGCGGCGCAGTGAGCGCCGGAGCCGCCGCCGGGGTTGTGGTCCAGGGGGATTCCCTTGTTCAGACGGCGGTAGGTGCGGCTGATGCTCCAGGCGTCCCGGACCGTCCGGCACAGCCCCAGCAGCAGCAGAACGCCCGTCAGGAGAAACAGGGATGTGCCCGCCGCCCAGCAGGCGCGTATCTGGCCGCTGATCCGGCCGCCGCCCTGGGTGGACAGAAGCAGCAGCAGATTGAGGACGGAGAGCGCCGTCGTGGGAATCCAGCCCCATATGGCCCCCTGCTTCATTCGCTTCAGGGTTTCCGCCTGCTGGCGGGGATCGGCGTAGAATTCCGGCGCGCCGCTGCCTGCCGGGGTTCGGAAGATATGGAGCAGCCCGCTGCTGGCGGCGTACTCCCAGCCGCAGTCGGCAAACACCGCCACCTGCTCCTCCGGCAGCACCGATTGCTCCAGGAAGCCGGGGGCGAAGACCTCGATCCGGTACCGGGCCCCGCCGGGCTCCGCGGGGACGAATTTGCTCAGGCTGTGTCCCCGCTTCACCAGCCGCCAGCCCCTGGCCTCCATATCGCTGTAGAATTTCTCATTTTCCCCCAGCTCGTAGTCGCTGGGATGGAATCTGTACTTATGCTTCATGGTCCTCCTCCTCCAGCAGCGCCCCGTCCCGCACCAGATTCTTCAGCCGCCGGTACTCCGCCAGAAGGGCGGCCCGGCCTGCCGGGGTGATGGCGTAGTTTTTCCTCCGGCCCTCCTCGCCGGTGAAGGTGATCAGGCCCTCCCGGGTCATCCGGCTGAGTACGCCGTAAAGCGTGCCGGGCCCCATTTCCAGCCTTCCGCCGGAGAGCTCCCGGATGCGCTGCATCATGCCGTAGCCGTGTCCGGGCTTCAGAAGGGCGAGAAGGATGTAATAGGCGGCTTCTGTCATCGGCGGCATGGCTCTCTCCCCTCCTTTTTCCCTCTTCTCAGGTGTGCCGGCTATAGTATGCTTTCCGCTATATCGGATAACATAATAGTAGCACAGCGCAGAGCGGCTGTCAAGAGGGGCGGCCGCCCGGCCTTTTCGCCAGGGCGGGAGGGAACCCCTTTTCATTTCGGCGGGAATGCGGTATACTGGACCATATGCCAACGGAAAAAGGAGGACGCCCCATGGCCCGCATCCTGATCATAGAAGACGACACCGACATCAACAACTCCACTGCCGCCTATCTGCGCCGGCAGGGCTGCGTCTGCGCCCAGGCCTTTTCAGGGACGGAGGGCCTCCTGCTCTGGCGGCAGGGCGGCTTTGACCTGCTGCTGGTGGATTTGATGCTGCCGGGGCTCTCCGGCAGCGAGCTCATTGCGGAAGTCCGCAAAACCAGCCGGGTGCCGGCCATCGTGCTCTCGGCCAGAACGGAGCTGTCCGGCAAGGTGGAGCTGCTGGGCTCCGGCGCGGACGACTATATGACCAAGCCCTGCCAGCTGGAGGAGCTGTGGGCCCGCATCCAGGTCCAGCTGCGCCACGCCCGCGCCGGTTCTTTTGGGGAGCCTCTGCGGTTCCGGGAGTGGACGCTGGACCCGGAGGGGATGACCCTGACGGCGGCGGGCCGGCCGGTGAACCTGACCGCCCACGAGTTCAGAATCGTGGAGCTGCTGGCGGGCAGTCCCAGGCGGGTATTCACCCGGCAGCAGATTTACGAGGCGGTCTGGCAGGAGGCGTACGCCGTGGAGGACAAGACCATCACCGTTCACATCAGCAATATCCGCGCCAAGCTGCGGCCCAGCGGTACAGACGGATATATCCAGACGGTGTGGGGCATCGGCTTTAAGCTGGCGGAGTAAGCGGCCGTATTCCCAGGCGCCGCGCGCCGTCCGGGGAGGGGCTTTCAAACTTTACACTTTCTTTATCCTTTCTTTGCGATGTTTGGGCACTCGTCTGTCAGACTGATTCCGCAAACAAAAAAGGAGGCTTTTGTATGGCGGTAATACAGACAACCGGCCTGTCCAAACGCTACAAGGACAAATGGGCGGTGGACCACCTGGACCTGCGGGTGGAGCAGGGAGACATCTACGGCTTCATCGGCCAGAACGGCGCGGGCAAGTCCACCACGCTGAAGCTGCTGTGCGGTCTGGCCCGGCCCACCCAGGGGGAAGCGCGGATTTTTGACCGGCCCATCCGGGACGCGGCGGTTCGCCGCCGGGTGGGGGCGCTCATTGAGCAGCCGGGGCTGTACCCGGATTTGAGCGGGCGGGAAAATCTTCTTCTGTACGCCGCGCTGCTGGGAGTGGACAGTCCCCGGCGGCAGGTGGATGAGATTTTGGACACTGTGGGCCTGCCCACGGCGGAAAAAAAGCCGGTGAAGCACTACTCCATGGGAATGAAGCAGCGGCTGGGGGTGGGCCTGGCCCTGCTGGGCGGGCCGGACCTGCTGCTGCTGGACGAACCCATCAACGGGCTGGACCCGGAGGGCATCCGGGAAATGCGGGAGCTGCTGCTGCGGCTGAACCGGGAGCAGGGACTGACCATTCTGGTCAGCTCCCACATTCTCGGGGAGCTGAGCAAGATTGCCACCCGCTACGGCATCCTTCAGCAGGGGCGCATGGCGGAGCAGATCACCGCCGGAGAGCTGGAGCAGAAGTGCGCCGATTACCTGCGCCTGCGGGCGGACCAGCCGCAGAAGGCGGCGGCGCTGCTGGAGCGGGAGCTCCGGCTGACCCGCTGGGAAATGCGCCCCGAGGGGGAGCTGCGGATTTATGAAGCCGTGGACGGGAGGACCGTGGGCCAGCTTCTGAGCCGGGCGGGTATCGCGGTGGAGGAGATGAGCCTGCACCGGCAGGACCTGGAGGGCTATTTTCTGGAGCGTATGGGGGGAGAGAAGCATGTTTAATCTGGTAAAAATGGATATCCGGCGGCTGTTCCGGAGCCGGAATTTCTATATCATGCTGGCCGTGACGGCGGGACTGATCGTGATGCTGGTCTGTCTGGTGGCCACGGTGGCCGACCCGGGAACCATAGACGCCATGCAGGCGCAGGGGGCGGAGATCACCGAGGAGGACCTGGGACTGAGCCAGCAGATTCAAAGCATGACCATGCTGGACTTCGTCCACGAGTGCCTGAGCAGCGGGTTTCTGCTGATCATAACCGGCATTGGCATGTCCGTTCAGGTCAGCGGCGATTTTTCCAGCGGGTATATCAGGAACATCTGCTTCGCCAGACCCTGCCGCTGGGATTACGTGTTCTCTAAAATACTGCTGGCAGGGGTTTACAGCGGACTCATCACCATCACGGGCATACTGTTCGCGATGGCTGCTCCCGCGCTCTTCGGGCTGCACCCGGCGGCCAGTCCCGTTCTCAGCCTGCTGCGGTACGCCTTCTGGCGGTGGCTGCCCAGCTGGGCTGTGGGGCTGATGGCGCTGTCGCTGGCGGCGCTGACCCGCAGCTCCGTTCTGGGCATCACCCTGTCAGTGCTGTCCGGCGGCGGCGTGACCGCCGAGCTGGCCGCCCTGGTCTGCCGGAGCCTGCACTGGCCCGCGCTGGAGCGGTATCTGCTGGGCTTCCTGGCCCGTTCCCAGAGCGAGCCCCTGCCGGGGGCGCAGCAGATGACCATGATCCTGGGCTGCTCCATCGGATGGGCCGCCGTTTACACAATCGGGAGCCTGCTGAGTATGGAGACGCGGGACATTTGAGCGCTCCCCGCGCCATGAAACAGGTCCAAGGAGGAACCGCTATGCTGCTGCTGACCCTTGCCGCCCTTGCTTTTGCCTTGTTCCGGCTGCTGGCCTGCCGCAATCAGATGCTGGAGATGGCGCGGATGCTGGAGGAGACCCCGGCGGAGAGCAATCTGCGCCTGACGGTGCGGATGTCCGGCGGGGCGCCCCGGCGGCTGTGCCGGGCGGTGAACGCGCGGCTGGAAGCGGGGCGGCGGCTCCATCTGGAGGCGCTGCGGAGAGAGCGGGAGCTGAAATACACCATGGCCTGCATTTCCCACGACATCCGCACCCCCCTGGCCGGGGCGATGGGGTATTTGCAGCTGCTGGAGGGGGAGCCGGAGCGGCAGGAGGAGTATCTGCGCATTGTGGAAAAGCGGCTGGGAGAACTGGAGGAGCTGCTGGAGGAGCTGTTCCTCTACACCCGCCTGCGCAGCGGCGCGTTTCCCATGGAGTGCGGGAAAACGGCGGCCCTTCCGCCGTTATGGGAGGCTCTGGCGGAGTTTTACCCGCAGCTGAACGCGGCGGGTATCCGGCCGGAGCTGCAATTTGACCGGGAGGACATGGAGGTTTGGGCCAGTCCGGAGGCGCTGCGGCGGGCGTACCGGAATCTGATCGCCAACGCCCTGCGCCACGGCGGCGGGGGACTGACCGTGTCCGGCGGGGAGGGGACGGTCTGCTTTTCCAACGCGCTGCTTCCCGGCGCGAGGCCGGACCCGGAGCGCCTGTTTGACCGGTTTTATCAGAGCGGCTCCCCCCGGGAGCCCGGCGGAGCCGGTCTGGGGCTTTCCATTGTGCGGGAGCTGATGGAGCAGATGGGCGGGCAGGTATCCGCCCGGGTGGAGGACGGCAGGCTGCAAATCACACTGGCGTTTTCGGAGGCCGGGCAGGCCGGTTTTGTTCCCTAGCCTCCGCGCCCTGGAGAAAAAAACCGTCCCCGGAGGCAGCCGCCTCCGGGGACAAACAATAGACGCCCGGCGTCTTTATGAACAAATCAGTCGATCAGGCTCTTGCCGTCCATCTCAGGCGGACAGGCCAGGCCCATGATATCCAGAATCGTGGGAGCGATATCCGCCAGGCGGCCGGGGTGAAGCTTGGCGTCGGCTCCCACCAGGATGAAGGGCACCAGATTGGTGGTGTGGGCGGTCATGGGAGAACCGTCGGTCTTGCGCATCTCCTCGGCGTTGCCGTGGTCGGCGGTGATCATGGCGATGCCGCCCATGGCTCTGGTGGCGTCCACCACCCGGCCCACGCAGGCGTCCACGGTCTCCACCGCCCGCACAGCCGCGTCATACACGCCGGTGTGGCCCACCATGTCGCAGTTGGCAAAGTTGAGAATGATCACATCGTAATTCCCGGACTCAATGCGCTCCACGCACTTGTCCGTCACCTCCAGGGCGCTCATCTCCGGCTGGAGGTCATAGGTGGCCACCTTGGGGGAGGCCACCAGCACGCGGTCCTCTCCGGGGAACACCGCCTCGCTGCCGCCGTTGAAGAAGAAGGTCACGTGGGCGTACTTCTCCGTCTCGGCAATCCGCAGCTGCGTCATGCCCATCTTGCTGAGATACTCGCCCAGGCCGTTGGCCACCAGATTCCGGGGGAAGGCCACCAGAACGTTGGGCATGGTGGCGTCGTACTCGGTGGTGCAGACATATGTCAGAGGGAAAATTTCCCGGTTGAAGCCGTCAAAATCCGGGTCCACAAACACGCGGGTGATCTCCCGGGCCCGGTCGGGACGGAAATTGAAGAAAATGATGCTGTCGTTGTCGCTGATCATGCCGTCGCTGTCGCAGACCACGGGCTCCACAAACTCGTCGGTGACGTTGTTGGCGTAGCTCTTGGCAACCGCGTCCACAGGGTCGGAATTCTGAACGCCCCGGCCGTAGACCATGGCGTCATAGGCCAGCTCCACCCGGTCCCAGCGCTTGTCGCGGTCCATGGCGTAGTAGCGGCCCATGACGGTGGCAATCCGGCCCACGCCGGTTTCCCTGCACTTTTCCACCGTCTCGGCCACAAAGTCCCTGCCGCTGGTGGGGGAGACGTCCCGCCCGTCCAGGAAGGCATGAATATACACCTTCTCCAGCCCTCTCTGCTTCGCCATTTTCAGCAGGGCCCACAGGTGGGTGTTGTGGGAGTGAACGCCGCCGTCGCTGAGCAGGCCGTAAAGATGCAGGGAGCTGCCGTTCTGAAGGCAGGCGTCCATGGCGGCGCAGTAGGCGGGATTCTCAAAAAAGCTGCCGTCCTCAATGGACCGGGTAATCCTGGGCAGATCCTGATACACCACACGGCCGCCTCCGATGTTGGTGTGGCCCACCTCGCTGTTGCCCATCTGTCCGTCCGGAAGGCCCACGTCCAGTCCGGAGGCGGAGAGCGTGGTGTGCTCGCATCCGGCAAACAGCTTGTCCAGGACCGGGGTTTTCGCGTGGACGACGGCGTTTCCGTCAGAATCGTTTCGCAGGCCGAAACCGTCCATAATAATCAGAGTAGTGGGTGTTTTGTTCATATTAACCTCGATTTCTCAATCTTTTAGGGAACATAGGACATCCCCGCACCGTGTGCGAGACGGTACCCGCCCTGTCGGACGGGTACCGCGCGGCATGTGGCGATTATTCCTGATTGGACGCGTTGATGATGTCCACAAACTGATCGGGCTTCAGGGCAGCGCCGCCGATGAGGCCGCCGTCCACATCCGGCTGGGCCAGCAGCTCCGCGGCGTTCTTGGGATTCATGGAACCGCCGTACTGAATGGTGATGGACCGGGCCACCCGGGCGCCGTACAGGTTGCGGATGGTGGCGCGGATGGCGGTGCAGACCTCGGCGGCCTGCTCGGCGGTGGCGGTTTTGCCGGTGCCGATGGCCCAGATGGGCTCATAGGCGATCACGCACTTGCGCACCTTCTCGGGGGCCACGCCGGACAGGGCGCTCTTGACCTGAAGGGCGATGAGCTCCATGGTCACGCCCATCTCCCGCTGCTCCAGGCTCTCGCCCACGCAGATGATGGGATGCAGGCCGGCCTCCAGGGCGGCGTGGACCTTCTTGTTGACGGTGACGTCCGTCTCGCCGAAGTACTGGCGGCGCTCGGAGTGGCCGATGATGACGTACTTCACGCCGAGATCCTTGAGCATGTCGGCGGACACCTCTCCGGTATACGCTCCGCTGGGCTCAAAGTACAGGTTCTCCGCGCCCACGGCCACCCGCATATCCTTGAAGGCCTTCAAGGCGGCGGGGATATTGACGAAGGGGACGCACACCACCACCTCGCACCACTTGGCGCGGGGCAGAATGGGCTTGAGCTCTTCGGCAAACTTCTTCGTTTCGGTGGCGGTTTTGTTCATCTTCCAGTTGCCGGCGATAATGGTTTTGCGGTATCTACGGTTCATGACGATTTTTCTCCTGTTACAATATATATTATAGTAGGCTAATAAAAATGAATCGTTTTTCCTCTGCGCGTTAGCCCGCTGAACGTATCATGTGCTGGGGTGTTTTTTTCAGGCTTCGCTCTCTGGAACGCGCCTTTTCCTCATCCGGCAGGCAGGCCGGGCCGGGCTCCGGCAGGGCCCGCGGAGCCGCCCGCCCGGAGGGATCATTTATCCAGCAGGCAGGCCACGCCGGGCAGCTCCTTGCCCTCCATGAACTCCAGGGAAGCGCCGCCGCCGGTGGAGATGTGGGTCATCTTGTCGGCATAGCCCAGCTGCTGCACCGCCGCCGCGCTGTCGCCGCCGCCGATGATGGTGATGGCGGAGGTCTGGCTGAGGGCCTCGGCCACGGCCTTGGTTCCCACGGCGAACTTCTCGAACTCAAACACGCCCATGGGACCGTTCCAGATAACGGTGCCGGCGTCCTTCACGGCGGCGCAGTACAGCCTGACGGTTTCAGGACCGATGTCCAGGCCCTGCCAGCCGTCGGGAATCTCGCCGTTTTTGACGACCTTGCTGTTGGCGTTGGCGTCGAAGCTGTCGGCAATGACGGTGTCCACAGGCAGGAGCAGCTTCACGCCCTTCTCCCTGGCCTTGGCGGTCATCTCGTTGCAGTAGTCCAGCCAGTCGCTCTCCAGCAGGCTCTCGCCCACGCTGCCGCCCTGGGCCTTGGCGAAGGTGTAGGCCATGCCGCCGCCGATGATGATCATGTCGGCGATGTCCAGCAGGTGGTTGATGACGCCGATCTTGGAGGACACCTTGCTGCCGCCCAGAATGGCCACCAGGGGCCGCTTGGGGTCGGCCAGCGCGCCGCCCATGATCTCCAGCTCCTTTTCAATCAGGAATCCGGACACGGCGGGCAGGTAGGCCGCCACGCCGGCGGTGGAGGCGTGGGCCCGGTGCACCGCGCCGAAGGCGTCGGACACGTAGACGTCCGCCATGGCCGCCATGGCCTTGGCCAGCTCGGGGTCGTTTTTGGTCTCGCCCTTCTCAAAGCGAGTGTTCTCCAGCAGGAGAATCTCGCCGGGCTTCAGGGCGGCGGCCTTGGCCTGGGCGTCGGGGCCCACCACGTCGTCGGCCATGACCACGTCCCTGCCGGCCAGCTCGCTCAGGCGCGCGGCCACGGGCTTGAGACTGAACTTCTCCTCGGGACCGTTCTTGGGCTTGCCCAGGTGGGAGCAGGCGATCACCGCCGCGCCCTGGTCCAGCAGGTACTGAATGGTGGGCAGGGCGGCGCGGATGCGCTTATCGTCCGTGATGGCTCCGGTGGCCTTGTCCTGGGGCACGTTGAAGTCGCAGCGGAGCAAAACCTTCTTCCCCGCGACATCCACGTCCTTGACGTTTTTTTTGTTGTAGCTCATGTGTTGCATTAGCTCCTTTCAAACAATATGATGAAATGGTTTGATTGGCAGATTCAAGAAGTGGACCGCGCCATCTCTCCCGTTCCCAGCAGGCCGGGAAATCCGTTCTGCCGGAGAGCCTCATAGATGAGAATGGCGGCGCTGTTGGCAAGGTTGAGGCTTCTGGCCTCGCCGGCCATGGGGATGCGGACGCACCTGTGCCGGTATTGTTCCCGGAAATCCGGCGGCAGCCCCGCCGTTTCCTTCCCGAAAAACAGCCAGCAGTCCGGCGAAAACCGGGCCTGGGAGTAATCCCGGGGCGCTTTGGTGGTGGCCAGCCACAGATCCGCCGCCGCCTGGGGATAGGCGGCAAAAAGGCGCTCGAGAGAGGGATGCACCGTCACCTCCACCAGCGGCCAGTAGTCCAGCCCCGCCCGCTTCACCGCGCGGTCGCTGACGTCGAACCCCAGAGGCTCCACCAGGTGCAGCCGGCTGCCGGTGGCGGCGCAGGTCCGGGCAATATTGCCGCAGTTGGGCGGAATTTCCGGTTCTACCAGAACGATATGCAGCATTTCCCCGCCCTCCCTGTCAGGCGCTTCTTGTCCGTCTGATTTTTGACAGAGCTATTGTAAAACAAATCCCGTCTAAATTCAAGCATAATCCAAGAATTTATTTCAGAAATTTTACAAAACTGCCTGTCACTTCCATTCCATCTGCGAAACTGCACAATTTCCCTCCCATAAACCTCAAAACCTTGTGCAAATAGACCTCTTCCTCCCTCTTTTCCCATCTTTCCCGGTCAGGGAGTGGAAAATTTCCACAGGCGGGAAAATTTCACTTGCATAAATGCACGCATCTGGTATAATAGAGGCATCAAATTGAAAGGGGCGCGTTCCAATGGAGAGCAAGAAATGTATTGCCGTCTTTCTGACGGAGGACACCGCAAAGACCTATAACGGAAAACCCCTGATGCTGCAGGACGCGCTGTTTTGCCCTATTTTGAATTGGTGTATGCGGGCATGGCTGAAAAAAGGCGTCCGGCGTTTTTTTGTTGTCTGCCGGAGCGAGGATCTGGAGGACGCGGCCGCCTGCTTCCCGGAGGGCGCGGCCGCCGTGGCCGGCACCGAGGAGGACTACCAGCGGGATATTGCCGAGTTTGCCCGGGGCTGCTGGGTGGAGGAGATTCATGAGGCCATGCTGCCGGTGGGCAGCATGATGCTCACCTTCCACTCCGTGGGGGAGCTGGTTCAGCTTCAGCGGGCGGTGAAGGAGAAAATCGCCACCTTTCATCAGAGCACCGGCGTGAAGGTAATGGATATCGACAGCACCTATATCGATCCCCGTGTGACCATCGGTCCGGGAACCGTTCTGCTGCCGGGCACCATCCTGCGGGGCAGCACCGTGATCGGAGAAAACTGCGAAATCGGCCCTAACGCCATGATTACCGACTGTGAAATCGGCGAGGGCTGCGTGGTCAACGCCTCCCAGGTCAATGAGAGCATTCTGGGCCGGGACGTGCACGTAGGTCCCTTCGCCCACGTCCGCCCCCACTGCCAGGTGGGCGACGGGTGCAAGGTGGGCGCTTTCGTGGAGATCAAAAACGCCGTCTTCGGCCCCGGCACCAAGATGAGCCACCTTACTTACGTGGGAGACGCCGACGTGGGCAGCGGGGTGAACTTCGGCTGCGGCACCATCACCTCCAACTACGACGGCTTCCAAAAGCACCGCACGGTGATCGGCGACAACGTGTTTGTGGGCTGCAACACCAACCTTGTTCCCCCGGTGACGGTGGGAGACGGGGCGTACATCGCCGCCGGCACCACGGTGACGCGGGACGTGGAGGCCGACGCTCTGGCCATCGGCCGGGTCCGCCAGGAGCAGAAGCCCGGCTGGGCGAAGAAGCGGCGGGAGCTGGCCGGCGGGGACAAGTGACCCGCCCTGCTGCGTGCAGCGGATCCGAAAGAGGGAAGAGGCGGATCCGTTCTAATAACTTCAGATAAAAGATGAAATGAGAGGAAGTTGACATGATCTCACACGGAAAAGACATGAAGGTGTTCAGCGGCAACGCAAACGTGGGTCTGGCCAAGGATATCTGCCGCCTTATCGGCATCCAGCTGGGCAATACGGAAATCGGGCATTTTGCCGACGGAGAGGTGTTCGCGTCCATCTACGAGTCTGTCCGCGGCTCCGACGTGTTCCTTGTCCAGTCCACCAGCCGTCCCGTGAACGACAACCTGATGGAGCTGCTCATCATGATTGACGCCATGAAGCGGGCCTCCGCCGGCCGGGTGACCGCAGTGATCCCCTACTTCGGGTACGCCCGCCAGGACCGCAAGGCCAAGGCCAGAGACCCCATCTCCGCCAAGCTGGTGGCCAACATGCTCACCGCCGCCGGCGCGGACCGGGTGCTCACCATGGACCTCCACGCCGCCCAGATCCAGGGCTTTTTTGACATCCCTGTGGACAACCTCTACGGCAACCCCGTGTTTGTGGACTACTACGCCAAGAAATTCGGCGAGAAGTGCGAGGAGATGGTGGTGGTCTCCCCGGACGTGGGCTCCGTGTCCCGGGCCCGCGCCTTTGCCCAGAAGCTGCACATGAATCTGGCCATTGTGGACAAGCGGCGTCAGAAGGCCAACCAGTGCGAGGTCATGAACGTCATCGGCGACGTGGAGGGCAAGGACTGCATCCTCTTCGACGACATGGTGGACACCGCCGGGAGCCTCTGCAACGCGGCCAAGGCCATCGTGGAGGTGGGCGGCGCGAAAAATGTGTACGCCTGCGCCTCCCACGGCGTCCTCTCCGGCCCGGCCATTGAGCGTATCAACAGCAGCGTCATCACGGAGCTGGCTTTCCTGGACACCATCGCGCCCATTGACCCCGCCCTCAGCGCCAAGATCAAGTACCTCACCGTGGCCCCCATGTTCGCGGAGGCCATCGAGCGGATCTACCAGGAGATTTCCGTCTCCAAGCTGTGGATCTGATCCCCTGTCTTCTCCATCAAAAAAGTGCCCATTGGGCACTTTTTTGATGGAGCGGGCCCTTTCGCGGCCCCAAAAACGCCGGTCTACGGCAGAGAAAGGAAACACGCAATGCCCACCTACCAATGGCTGCTGGTGTGCCTGGGCAACCCGGGCAAGGACTACGAGGACACCCGCCACAACATCGGCTTCATGACCGCAGACCGGCTCTCCGGCCGGGAGGGGACCAAGTTCAACAAGCTCCGCTACCGCGCCCTCACCGGCGAGATCACCGCCGGCGGCCAGCGGGTGCTGGTCATCAAGCCCCAGACCTATATGAACCTGAGCGGTGAGGCCGTGAAGCTGGCCGGGGGCTTCTACAAGATTCCCCCGGAGCGGGTGCTGGTCATCTCCGATGACGTGGCTCTGCCCCTGGGCAAGCTGCGCATCCGCGCCGGCGGCAGTGCCGGGGGCCACAACGGCCTGAAAAATATCATTGCCCACCTGGGCACGGACCAGTTCCCCCGCATCCGGGTGGGCGTGGGTGCGCCGGCCCACCCGGAGCACGAGATGATCGACTGGGTCATCGGGCATTTCACCCCCCAGGAGAAAAAGACCGTGGACGAGGCCGTGGGCCGGGCGGTGGACGCCGCCCTGTGCATCATGGAGAAGGGCGTGTCGGAGGCGCAGAACCGGTTTAATTGAATATCCGCATACGAAAATGCTCAGAACCGTACGATTCTGAGCATTTTCATATGCCTCCGGGTTATTGCAATTCCGTCATTTTTCCGCTTTGTCCAGCGCGGCGGCCCACTCCGCCTCCCGGAACCCCGTCAGGACAAAGTTCTCCCCCACCAGGACGGGGCGCTTTACCAGCATCCCGTCCGACGCCAGCACGGCGATCTGCTCCTCTTCGGTCATGCCCGGAAGCCGGTCCTTCAGCCCCAGCTCCTTGTATTTCAGACCGCTGGTATTGAAGAATTTCTTCAGCGGCAGGCCGCTGCGCGCATGCCAGTCCTTCAGCTCCTCCGCGCTGGGGGGCGCGTCCTTGATATGTCTGGATTCGAAGGGGATTTCCTTTGCCTCCAGCCATTTCCGGGCTTTCTGGCAGGTCGTGCATTTCGGGTATTCTATAAACAGCATCTTTCGTTTGTCTCCTTTGCAGGTTGTTTGGGCGGCGGGTTTTTATTATTTTAACAGAATGGAGGGGATTTGGCAATCGGGGGTTTATGTTTTTCGGCGGAAACCGGCCTGTTGCCAAAATCGACCTGCCGTGCTACAATAGCGGAGAAAAGGAGGGGCGGACCATGCTGAAGCGGGCGTATGTGGAAATTACCAATCTGTGCAACCTCCGCTGCTCCTTCTGCCCCGGCACCGGCAGGGAGGCCCGGTTTTTATCCCCGGAGGAGTTCCGCCTGCTGGCCCGGCGGCTGCGGCCGTCCCACGCCGTGATCTCCTGCTCGGCGGCCTACAACCCCCGGAAGGACCGCCCCTCTGCCGCGGCGGCGG